>ENA-OWNT01000490-OWNT01000490.1-seawater-metagenome-genome-assembly--contig:-NODE-490-length-90816-cov-6.976614_pt1 | contig 90816 bp, 76 predicted proteins | sample MGYA00238136_ERZ651165 | MGnify/ENA primary metagenome ERZ651165 (study PRJEB26861, sample SAMN08777766) | seawater metagenome | isolation source: coastal seawater | place: USA: Florida | collected...
GCCGGCTCGTACAGGTTATTCAGCCTCAAAATTTGCCATGAACGGTTTTCTGGAAGCTTTGCGTACCGAAAATTATAAAACCGGATTGCATGTGCTTACGCTCTGCCCGGGTTATACGGCATCTAACATAAGGGCCACCGCCCTTACCAGCGACGGTAGTTCACAGGGCGACTCTCCGCGAGAGGAAGAGAAGATGATGCAGCCTGAAGAGGTAGCGCAGCACATGATAAAAGGAATTAAGAAGAGAAAAAAGGTAATTGTATTGACATCTACTGGTAAAATCACCGTGTTCATGAATAAGTGGTTTAACTCATGGATGGACAAGAAGACCTATGAATTTGTAAAAAAGGAACCTGATTCGCCTTTTAAATAGATGGGATGACGGTGAAAAGTGAAACGTTAAGAGGCAGAAAGTCGTAAGTGAAAAGGTGAAACGCCCCGGCGAAGCCCCCTTTAACTTCTTACTAATGCACTATTGACCTGCTGAAAAAAGAAGAAGAAAAATGCAACAGATAAAAAAAGACATAGAAGCTGAAGTAGTCAAAGCAGTATTGGCATTATACCAAATAGATGATGTACAGGAAGTTCCTGTGCAGAAAACACGAAAGGAATTTGAAGGGGACTATACAGTAGTGGTCTTCCCGTTTACTAAAAAGGCACGTAAAAAACCTGAGCAAATAGGGCAGGAGATAGGTGAATACTTGCAACAACAGCTTCAGGATCTGGAAAGCTTTAATGTGGTGAAGGGCTTCCTGAACCTCAGATTTTCAGACAGCTATTGGTACCAGCGTCTGTTACAGTTGCATACTGGGGCTGAGAGCAATTTTGAAAAGGTAGCCGAGCCCAGTACCGTAATGGTAGAGTACTCATCACCCAATACCAATAAGCCCTTGCACTTAGGCCATATAAGAAATAACTTATTGGGCTACTCTATTGCCCAGATACTAGAGGCCCGTGGCCATAAGGTGGTCAAAGCCAACCTTATCAATGACCGAGGTATACATATTTGTAAATCGATGCTGGCCTGGCAAAAGTTTGGGAATGGTGAGACTCCAGAAAGCAGTGGCCTCAAAGGCGATCATCTGGTGGGGAAATACTATGTAGCTTTTGACAAGGCGTACCAGGCAGAAATTGCTGAACTGGTAGCTGGTGGCATGGAAAAGGAGCTGGCTAAAAAAGAAGCTTCCCTAATGAAAGAAACTCAGGAAATGCTCCGTAAGTGGGAAGCCGGTGATGAGGAAGTAATGGCACTGTGGAAGACCATGAATGGCTGGGTTTACGATGGCTTTGACCAAACTTACACCAAACTGGGAGTAGCTTTTGACCAATTTTACTATGAGTCAGAAACGTACCTGCTGGGTAAAAACCTTATTGAAGAAGGCCTTGGCAAGGGAGTATTCTTTAGCAAAGAAGATGGATCGGTATGGGCTGATTTAACAGCTGATGGACTTGACGAGAAGCTGGTGCTCAGAAGTGATGGTACTGCCGTTTACATGACTCAGGATATAGGAACAGCCGATTTGAAGTTTCAGCAACATCAGATAGACCGTTCAATCTATGTGGTGGGAGACGAGCAGGAGTACCACTTTAAGGTGCTCAAGCTCATAATGCAGAAACTTGAGCGCTCCTATGCTGACGGTATATACCACTTGAGTTATGGCATGATAGACCTACCTACAGGCCGTATGAAGTCAAGAGAAGGTACCGTGGTTGATGCTGATGATCTAATTGAAGAAATGCGTGCGGTAGCAAGCAAACAGACGGCAGAACTAGGCAAAACCGAATCGATGAGTGAAGAGGAACTTCAAGAGTTGTATACCGCCCTTGGTTTGGGAGCTTTAAAGTACTTCTTGCTCAAAGTAGATCCTAAGCGTAGAATGGTCTTCAACCCTGAAGAGTCAATTGAATTTCAGGGAAATACCGGACCTTTCATTCAATACAACCACACTCGTATTTGCAGCCTGGAACGAAAACTGGGTAAAAGCTTTAGCGATATTGAATTGACACAGCAACCAGACAAGCTGGAAAATATAGAGCGGGAGATGACCCAGTTGTTAATTTCTTATGACGAGGTATTGCGCGAAGCCGAAGAAAATTATAGCCCGGCCATAGTAGCTAACTATAGCTTTGATCTGGCAAAAACTTTCAGCAGCTTTTTTGCCGAGTGCCAGGTGGTAAGAGAGGATGATGAAGCCAAACGAAACTTTAGAGCGGCTCTTTGCAATCAGGTAGGAGCTACACTCCGAACGGCCACAGCACTTTTGGGTATGGAACTCCCTACAGTAATGTAGCTTACTCTATGGCGTATTCTATGTAAAGGGTTTCAGAATACTGAACCTCACCAAAATGTACTTTGGGTCCTTTAGCCAAGGCATCGCTAGTAGCGTTATAGCGAGCATTGGCTTCTGCTTCTAAATAAGGCTCAGAGGTACTGGGCAATTTATCATTGCTTATTCGAATCACTGTTCTCTTGTTTTCAGGAAGCTTGTTTAGAAGGTTGTCGGCCAGTGAGTGCGCTTTGTCAAGGGCATTGCTATAGGCTTGGCGCTGCAGGGAGTCCGCGGCTGAGTGGCCGTAGTTGAGTCCTGAAATACTAAAATCTTCCTGAACCAGACAGGCACTGTAAAGCGCTTCGAGCTGCGTTAGGTCCTTTACAATAATGTGATTGGACACCTGAGCGCGGTAGCCAACAAACACATATTTGTTGTACTGGTATTCAGAGTGTTTCCGCAGGCTTATGCGGTCTGATACAACTTGCTTGGCTTCTATTCCATGTGTTTCGAGCAGGTGGTGTAGGGTTTGGGTGCCTTTGGCCAGTTGTTCGCGGGCCTTTTTTATATCCTTGTTGAGTGCAGTTACGGTAACATTGAATGATGCCATATTGGGGCTTATATCAACCAGTCCCGTAGCGCTTATGTACATTTTTTTGGCTGTACTATGGCGGGGAGTGGTTTCCTGGGGAATACAGGATGTAAACAGAAGGGTTAAGGCAGTGAAGAAAAGAGACCAGTAGTGTTTCATAAATACAGTATTGAAACACAGGGATGCAATGCCCTCTGGATTCCATAAAAAAGCCCCGCATTGCGGGGCTTCGTCAATCAATATTTATCGGTCTCAATTATTTTGAGGCCACTAAGTCAATCTCAAGGGTAATGTCATCCTTAAGCAATACGTCTTGTAGGTAGTGAGCCCAGGCAACGTCGTACTTCTGACGGTCAAAAACCAAGGTACCTTTTGCAGCTACACCACTCTCAGTTACATCCATGCTCTCAATGGCAATTGTTTCTTCGTGAGTGTTGCCTCTAATAGTTAGGTTACCAGTTGCTACACCGTCTGCTACTGAGGTAATTTCAAATGATGCTGTAGGATTTGCTTCTATAGCAAAGAAATCTTCGGTTGAAAGGTGTCCAATTAGGTCTTCCTTTGGATGTTCTTCAGAGTAACCCTCATCGGTTGGGTTGATAGATGTCATATCTACAACAAAAGACCCTCCGGTAACGGCATCTCCTTCTAATGTAAGAGAACCTTCTTGAAGGTTGATGTTACCAAAGTGAGAATACACCTGAACTCCAGAAGTACCACCTTCCCATCTGATATTAGAAGCCTCTGCGTCTACAGCGTAGGTTGTGCTTTCTGCAGCTTCATCACCGTGGTCATGTCCGTCACCTTCGTGGTCGTGCTCTGCATGCTCCTCATGGTCATGGTCGTGAGTAGCTTCAGCTGGTTTTTCTCCACCACATGAAGCCATAAAAAATGCTGCGCCAAGCATTAAAAATCCAAATTTTAATTTCATTGTTGTTCTTTTAACTTTTCGAGATAGCAAATGTATGTATAAACACATAATTTGCTTTTGGCAAAATTCGTTTTGACTGAGACAGCTTCAACGGCGCTTTATGAAAATTGTTCAAGCTTTTATTCTTTGCTTTTTAGCATCGCTTGCTACAGCAAAAGACTGGGCTCCTGGTTATTGGATAAAAAACACGGGCGATACGGTGGAAGGTAGCATAAAGTTTAGAAAAATAGATGTGCCCAGGAGAGCATGGTTTAGAGGAGCTGATGGAGTTACCAGAGAATTGCGAACCGCGAATACACGGGAGTTTGGGAAGCAGGGTACTACCTATAAAAGAGTAAGTTTTACGTCGAGTCAACTGGGCTGGGTAGATACTTTTTTTATGGAACAAATGAGAGTAGGGGCCGGGGTTGAATTGTTTTACGGTAAGGTAACATCAGAAGGATGTGGCTGCAACGGTGCCAAGTTTACAGTGACGCATAAATGGGTTTTACAGGGAACAAGAGAAGAGGCAATGGAAGTGGTAGAAGAAGATAGATGGGGCAGAATTGAAAACTCAGAGGCACTGGCTGCCCTGTTTTTGGCTCAGGGATTAAGGATTGACCCTGGAGTTTTGCTTAGGGTGGCAGATCTTGAAGATACCATAAGTGCCCATAACTTTTAAGCGGCGGTTCTCAGTCCATAAGTGAAACAAGTTCATTCGTACTCAGCGCGTTAGTAGGGAAATAAAATTCTTATGGAGACAAAAAAGAAAAAGTCCCTGGTAACTGACCGCTACAATCCCGTATTCAGAGAGGCGGGAATTGCGATTGCCATGGCCTTGGTGCTGATGTCGTTCAACATCAAAAGCAAGAAACCTTATTTTGAACCAGCGAAGGAGGTGGAAATTGATACTACCTTCATTATGAATGCCCCTATCACTGCCTTACCACCAGAGTTAAAGCCGGAACCCAAGCAGGAAGTAAAGGCGGCCGCTGAAGCCATCCACAAACTCATTTTTACTGAAAAGGCAGAGGAAGTAGACACTACAGAATTTGTATTGGAGGTAGACGAGTTTGAAATTGATCTGCCACCAGCCGATTTTACGGCACCTATTAGAGAGCCTAAAGCACCGGTACCTGGGGCTTTACTTTCTGAGATGCCACAATTTCCGGGTGGACAGGAAGCCTTTGTAGAATTCCTTAAGAGCAACCTAAAGTATCCGAGGAGAGAGTTGCAGTGGGATATAAGCGGTAAGGTCTACTTACAGTTTACCATCAATAAGAAGGGTAAGGTAACTGATGTGGTAGTGGCAAAAGGAGCTACGGCAAATTTTGATGCGGAAGCTTTGCGAGTGGGCAGGAAGATTCCAGCCTGGTCGCCAGGTAAGCAAGGTGGTATTCCAGTGAAGTGTCAATTCCTGGTACCAATTGTGTTCCGTCCGAGTTAATAATTCCAATATTGGGAATTGATTTTCAAAATGAAACAATTCTCACCTTTGCTTGTGGGAGAGCGTCTTGAAATGAGAGGAAATCTAGGTTTAGATGGTTTAAACCCCTTTTTTGAGTTTGAAAATGGCTTTTTTGACAAAATAGCTGGCTAAGTTTTTGTCCCCGTTCACTTACGGAAAGTGGTGTGTTCACCTATTCGTACCCCAACGAATGGCCCTTTGGTATCCTATTTGAAAATAAGGATGGCCTAAGACGATTTCGATGGATAGGATAGGATTACTTTTACTAACGCTTTGTTTTACAGTTGTTTCACTTTTTGCTACGCCTGCAAGCGCCGATGCTCCAGGGCCTGATGGCATTAAGGTAAGTTCTGTTGTTAAGGAGAACAAAGTATTGCTCAAGTTTGAAGGCCACTCAACCGAAAAAGTACAGGTAACACTTTACGATAGCACAGGTACTTTAATAGACATAAAATCACTTACTGAAACCCACTCTAGTGTAGAGTTTGATAAATTGGAGAAAGGAGATTATTGGTTGTCTATTAAAAAGCAAGAAAGAATTTCATTGGAGCGGGTTACTATTGACTAATCTGCCAAAGTTCTTAGAATTAACTCAAGATCGTTTCGCATCACTGTAGATGTTGTTTCATAGTTATTTACTATCACAGTAAACGCAGCCACCTTTCCGGTGGCTGTTTTTGTATAGCCGCTGTAGCTACGTACTTTATCAATATACCCACTTTTGGCCCGCAGGTTATTTTGAGCCTTACTTCCCTTAAACATTCCTTTAATAGATCCGCTTACCCCAGCCACGGGCAATGATTCATAAAACAGGTCTTTGTGTTTCGTAGCCCACATGTAGCGCATTAGTTCTGCCATCATTTTTGGGCTTACCCCATTGAATCTAGACAGTCCCGAACCATCATATAAATTGGCTTGAGCAATTGATATTTTGTCTGCAAAATGCTCCTTGATAGCCTCTAACCCTTTTTTTCGAGACCAAAGGCCTTTTTGTTTCTTGCCTATGGCTTTTACCAATGCTTCAGCAAACTGATTGTTGCTTTCCATATTAGTGGTTTTTACCACTTGCGCTAGGCTGGGAGATGCTATTACATGTTCATGCTCTTGTTTACTTGCCGGAACTTCTTTCCGAAAGGAAACTGCCCCTTTTGGTACTTCAATGCCCGCATTTCGCAATTCCTTCACCAACTGTAACATGGCAAACATTTCAGGCTCAGGCATAGAAGCTTTTATCTTAAAAGAAGTTCTGTTTTGGGGTATTTGCCCTCTCAGGGTTCTGTTGTATTGTCTTGGTGCCCCATATACATAGGCATTGTCGTATCCAATTTTAGCGGCTTCTACCTCATTGCTAAAGGTTAAGCCGGGTATTTGCGGAGAGGTACTTTCCAGTTTAGTAATACTACCAGCATTGCCTGATGAGAAGTTTAGAAATACCGTATTGTCAAAACAGTTCATGGGGCCAACGGAGGCACCATAGTAGTTTCCCAGATCATCGAAACTCCAGCTAGGGGGTACACGCTCTGTTTCAAAACCATGGAGTTCAAGCACTAGTTTTCCCTGAATGCCTTTAATACCTCTTTCTTTGAGAAAGGATACCAGCGAGCCGTATATGTTATCGGGTGCTGTTCCTCCATTGAAGTATTTTGAGCCCAGAGTGGGATCGCCACTTGGAGTTACATGAAGATTTCCTTTTAGAATACCTTCTTCTATGGGAGCACTGTATCCAAAACGGGTTTGGAAACGGTAGTCAGGCCCTAGTATTTCAAGAGCTGCAGCCGTGGTAAGAGTTTTTAGTGTTGATGCCGGGGCCATGTTTTTAGCCTCGTTGTAGGTGCCAATTACCGCACCACTTTCTATCTCAATGGCATAGAAACCCAATGTAGCCTCGGGATGCGCTTTTGCCACTTTTATAAGCTGTTGCGACAAGTTGCTGGATACATCAGCAGACATACAAAACACCAATAATACTAAAGCCAATACTCTTGTGCTCATACTCTTTCTATTATGGTGCAGTAACCACACTGACCAAATATCGTGATGACTTTTACAAAAGGGTGTTAAGGATTTGCCTAAAAGCCTGGCTATGCGTTTACCACGTTGATAGGATCGTTGGTTAAAAAGCCTCTTACATTGTCTACTATGATGTTCATGAGCCTTTTCCTGGACTCAAAGCTGGCCCATGCCTGGTGCGGTGTGAGTACTAAATTAGGACAACTAAGCAGTGGGTTGTCTTTGGCCGGAGGCTCCTCACTTAGTACATCCAATCCTGCACCGGCTATTTGCCCTTCGGTAAGTGCCTTGGCAAGCGCAACTTCATCAACCAATTGGCCTCTTGCTGTATTAATGAGTACTGCACTTCTTTTCATTTGGCTTAGGAAGTTGGCATCAATCATTCGTGCATTATCACCAGTAAATGGACAATGCAGGCTTACCGCATCACTTTTAGCGGCTATTTCTTCCAAACTTACATAACTAAGTCCATCAGGTGCATCCAGTTCCATCCTCTTGCGGTGCACCAATACCTTCATCCCAAATGCCCTGGCAATGGTAGCTACATTGCTTCCAATGGCACCGTAGCCTATAAGTCCCATCGTTTTTCCGTTGAGCTCTCTCAGTGGACTCAACGAATAGCTAAAATCCTTTTGTGAAGTCCATCCATTGGCTGCTAAAACATCATGGCTATGCATTCCAACTTTTGACAGTAATTCCAGGAGTAAAGCAAAAGTGTGTTGTGCCACTGAAGCCGTACTATATCCGGCAGCATTGCTTACCAGAATCCCTTTTTCCTTTACAGCTTCAATGTCCACTACGTTGTAACCAGTTGCCATTACATTGATGTACTCAAGCTTTGGAAGTTGCTCTATGAGTTCTCTTGTAATAGGAACTTTATTGGTCATCACTATCTCAGCATCCTTACAACGTTCAAATACTGAACCGGGCTCGCTACGCTCGTATATCTCGCAGGTGGCAAGTCGTTCAAGCGCATGCCAGCTCAAATCTCCGGGATTGAGCGTATAGCCGTCAAGAATGCATATTTTCATTAGGATTTTGATTTAAATGCCGGACAAAAATAATTGAAGGTACATGAGTACTCCACTTTGCGTTTCCAACTTTAGGATTGCATGTTGGTTTTTAAGCAACTTTGCTCCATGGTTGAGAAACACTTTGTAACCCGGAGAACGGCCCGTGTGTATTATAATGAAGAACTGCCCTCAGCAGAGTGTAAGTACGTATGGATATGCCTTCATGGATATGGACAACTCGGTCCATACTTTACCCGAAACTTCAATGTGTTGGATTCTGAAGAACATTGGGTGGTTGCACCTGAAGGGCTTTCTAAAATGTATCTGGAAGGTGTGTATGGCAGGGTAGGAGCCAGTTGGATGACCAAGGAAGATAGGCTAACAGAAATAGACGATTACATGTACTACCTGGACCGGATAATGGAGGATGTACAGTCGAAAGTCAAGCATTGTAAAACGAAACCTAAATGCATTGTCCTGGGCTTTTCTCAAGGGGCGGCAACAGCCTGTAGATGGGTACTTGACGGCAAAGTTGTGCCTCAGCATTTGGTTCTTTGGTCGGGTATTTTTCCACCTGACCTGAAACTAGAACCTCCCTTTTCCAAGTCGCTGAAAGTATGGCAGCTAATAGGTGATGAAGATGAGTATATGAATGAGAACAGATGGGCCGAAAATGAGCAGATCATGGAAACGATAGGCTTAAAAGCACAGCAGGTTCCCTTTAAGGGCAAGCACAAAATATATCCTGATGTGCTTGAGGAGTTTACAGCTCAGCTCATGGCCAATGATAAGGCATAAAAAAACCGAGCACCAGGCTCGGTTTTATATATAGAAAGAAACTTGTCTTAACTCTTCTTCACCCAAACATAGCGCTCTTTATAAAGCGTACCACCGCTTCTCCACTCACGCTGGAATTCAAATTTGGTGTCAGATACAATGATGTCGGTCCACTGATGTTTTGATGGAGCCTGCTCATTGTTGTTCATGTACATTACATCGAGTTCTTCACCGCTCATCTCCCAGTTCATTCCTGATTTTCCCATAGGGTCAATCCACTTGAGCTTACCTACAGGGTACTCCAATCTACCTGACTGATAGTCGTCGTACTTAATCCACATAGAGTGCTGGGTGAAAAGGATATTAGGGTCTTCGGTAACTTCTTTTTCTTCAGTACTAAAATCCTGAGTAATAGGATCCCAAGTGCTTCTGTAAAAGTGCTGTCCGAGCCATGTAAGACTGTCTTTACCATCACCTCCCAAGGCTTGTGCCACCTGGGTCGCGTCGGTATAACTTGGACCATCATCTGTTGTGATTGGACCATCGTCATCTCCAACAGGTTCGTCATCCCCGCAGGATGCAATTGTAAGGGCGCCCGCTAATAGGGCAAGGAAGAAAAATTTAAACTTCATAAGAACGCAGCTTTTTGCGAATATATGAAATATGTTAATTTTTTATTTAATCACAAAAACGGGGCCGGTTTCATTTGTTTCACTGCCGTCAGCGGTTTTTACATTAAGCATGTACCAGTATTGGCCCAGGGGCACTACTTCGCCATTCTTTTGACCATTCCAACTTATGTTCGGGTCATTACTTTCAAAAAGTACTTCTCCCCATCGGTCAATAATTTTAAGATTAAAATCGCTATAAGCATTTTCATCCAATCGTCTAAGTACTTCACCTCCAATAATGAAGAAGTCGTTTACCCCATCGTCGTTGGGTGAAAAGGCGTTGGGTGAAAAGACACCAAAGGTGAGGTAGTCGCAGAAGATATTACTGATAGAAGTATCGGTTCGTGTGTTTTGCGGAACGGCAACTATTCGATAACACCAGGGTGTATCAAGTCCGGCATGCAAATCTTCGTCAATATAACTAAGTCCGGTTTCGTCAAAGGAGGCCAGCTTTTCAAACTTGCTGTTGCCAAACTTAATCTCAACATCGTAGGTGTGGTTGGCACTCCATTCTTTGTATTCGCTCCACTTAAGTTTCACATTGCCCTTATCGCCGTTTCCTCTTAACCAAATAGAGGCTCCCAGATTAGATACAGGAAGTGTGTTTTTACAATAGTCTTTCGCGTATACTCTGTAGAAGTAGTTGGTTTCATTAAACTTAGCCTTCTTGTCACGGTACTGAGCAAATCGGGTAGAGTCGTATCCAATGGTCCAAATGCCTTTGTTATCGGCCCTGTCAATGTAATAAATACGCTGTCCTGCGTGGGTATTGCGTTCCCAAATCAGTTTCACCGTGCTGTCACCTTCTACCGTAGTAAGGTAAAACTTAAGGGGTTCCACACGTTGAGAGAACTTCGTAGTCATTTCAATGGAGTTTGTTACAGAAACCGCTCCGTAATCGGTAAGACCTTCCAGGTAGTATTGGTAAGTTGTTCTACAGGCTCCACTGTCTATCACGGTTTTTAAGCTACCGTCTATGGTGTAAATCTTTTCCCACACAGTTTCTGAAGGAGCTTTTCTAAACACTCTGAACGAATCAAAATTGTTAGGTGAAGAGAAGTTCCAGTTGAGACGTAATACATTGTTTACGCTATTGTCGCCTGACAGAAGTACTTTGGCAATAGGCGCAGAAATTTCAGAAACGTTGCCACATGTGTCAGTAACTACCACGTGGTAGCGGCCCAGTGAATCATCATCCAGCGAATCGGTGTAGTTAAGGGCCTTGTCCATTGGCAATGCCACAGAACCTTTATCAGTGATCTTAATAAGCGTGTATGACAATGCATCTGCATCTTTAGAAGATTTCCAGGAAATCAGGTTACCTGTTCCCGGTTTAAACTCAAGTCGCGCAAATGTGATGGTGTCGGGTGCAGTCTTATTTATAATATCAATGTAAATAGAGTCAGTAGACGTACAGAACGTACTGTCAGTCACTGTCAGCTTCACTTTAAAGGTACCGGTATCAGGGTAGGCTACCTTGGGCTTTGGAACCATAAGCGTATCACCAGAGCTTGGTATACCAAAGTCCCATTTTCTTACAAACAAGTTCGTGTCCAAAACACTGTTGTCAAAGAACTGTACTTCTCTATCGGCACAGGAGCTTGGCATTGATCTTCCAATAGATACTCTGGGTGGTTCAAAAGAAGTAATGTAGTCTTGCTTGTAAAGTGTATCGCTACAGCCCTCTTCGCTCACTATAATGAGACCGATGGTTTGTTTGCCGGCATTAAACAATGTATCAGGGCTTTTTATGGTGTCATCTATGATGCCATCATTGTTAAAGTCCCATTCGTAGGTAAATGCTTTTCTGGTGGTGTCTTCAAAATTGATTCTCAAAGGAGCGCAGCCTTTTAAAGTGTCGGCCTTAAAACCTACTATAGGACTGCTAAAGAGATTAACAGTATCCATTTGACTTACCGTACAAGAAGCATGATCAGGATTGAAAACCTGATAGGTAGTGAAGAACGTCAGCGTATCGGGCACCGAGGAAGTAGGCATTTTATACAGCTGGTCAATCAAAATATTTGTATCGCTTACGGTATTTCCGTAGTCCATTATAAAGGAGTCAAGTAGGTTTCCTGAAGTAAACGATACGGACAGCGAATCGCAACCGCGAATGGTGTTGAGCGTAAGATCGGCTACTGGCGTATACCAAACTGAGATGGTGTCATCAAAAGATCGGGTAGATGTACAGCCACCGCGGTACTCTGTGAACAGACTAATATCCCAGTCTCCAACGGAGTCAATTATAAATACCACGGAATCACTATCAAACGAATCAATTACACCATCGTTGTACAAATCCCACTCGGTTTTAAATACTGGAGTAGAAGTGTTGAGCAGTGTAATCGTTAGTGGTTGACAACCAAAAGACGTATCAATGCTAAAGGAAGCCTCTGGTGACTTGTATAGCAATACGGAATCCATGAATTCAGATGGGCAGATTTCGCGTTTACCTACAATTTTTGGCATGTAGAAAAGCGAGTCATCGGTAAAGCCATTTGGCAGTCTATACGTGTGTGAAATTGAGGTTGGATTGCTCACTACATTGCCATCACCAAAATCTACCAGGAAGTCAGTGAAAGAAGGTGTAGTCGTATTGGTGAAGTCCACAGTGAGGGAATCACAGCCCTGTGTCACATTCATTATGAAACTGGCTATAGGAGTATCAATTACCCAAATGAAGCTGTCCTTCACAAGTTCTGTTACACAGCCTCCAATGTAAGAAGCTCTGAGTCTTACATCAAAATACCCCACAGTATCCATGAGCACGTTAAACGTGTCTGCAAAGTGGTCAAAGTTTCCGTCATTGTACAGGTCCCAGGAAATATCGTTGAATCGGTCAGTCTTGTTCGTCATTGATATTTGGAAGGGTTGACAACCGATACTGGAGTCAATGTCAAAGTCAACTTTTGGACTTCTATAAACTATAATTTCATTGGCAAATGAGGCATTACAGCCCAAAGCCGAAGCGTGGAGTGTAGGAGTAAATATGATGGAATCATCAGGATGTGTGGCCGGAATCTGATATAAATGTGGCTTGATCACATTGGTATCGGGTACTGAGCCGTCACCGTAATCCATTATAAAGGTTGCGGTGGTAGGGAAGGTAGTATTGGTGATTCGAATCGTCTGGCTGTCGCAAATACTGCTGTCGCTTAGTGTAAAGCGCGGTTTTGGAGGATCACTCACTCCAACCACAGTATCCATTACCAAGGTGTTTTTACAAGCACCGCGCTGGGTGTGCAGGCTAATACTCCATCGTCCGGTTTTATTAATGGTCCATTTTACGGTGTCCTGGTCTGTTGAGTCAATTACACCATCGTTAAAGAAGTCCCATTGCCAGTTACTAGCAAACTTTGATTCATTAATGGCCGTAACCGTTAGCGGTTTACAACCTCCATTGGTATCAAGCTTAAAACTGACTTCAGGAGAACGGTATACTACAATGGTATCAGAGAAGTATGCATCGCAACCAAAGGAAGTGGCGACTATGGTAGGGAAGTAGAGCACAGAATCTTCGCCCACCTGTCCATTAAACACATACTTGTGTTTTTTCATATCATTGCTCACCGGTGGGTTTCCATCCCCATAGTCAAACACGTAGGTGGCATTCAACGGCGAGGTAAAGTTGTAAAACTCAATATTGGCAGAGTCACAACCTTGGGTCGTGTCCATTCTGAACTCTGGTTCAGGGCCTATGATCTTTACTTTGGAGGTAAGTTTAAAGGTATCAGTACAGGCATTTGGGCTGGCCTTGCTATAAGCTACTAGTTTAGGAGTAAAGCCTGATACATTGTTTTGAGTATAGATGTATTTATGCTCTACATCATTCACAATTCCCTGTTTGCCATCGCCATAAAACCACTTAAACTTCAGAGCATTGTCTGACTCGTTGGTGAACAACAATTGTTCAGGGGCACAGTTACTTAGTGGTTTGTCAATTTTGAATTTGGCCTTTGTGAGGTCAATAACTATTTGCTTGGTAATGGAATCTTTACAGGCCGCTGGCTTTTCGCCATATACAACTTGCTTGATGTTGAAGGTGCCATTGTCTTTGAAAACCAAGGATATAAAGCGCGAAGTGTCATTTGGGAGAAACTCTACGTTGGGGTTGTCAGAATACCAGCGGTATTTAACAGGATTTACTTCTGACTCATCTTGTATGGCCAGTGGTTTGTTGAGACATAGGGTATTAAATGAATCGGGATCCCATGCAAAACCAGCAACCGCCCCAATACAGACGGAAGGGCCATTGAGTTTTTTAATACAACCTGAGTTGTCCCTGATTTCCAATTGCGGTTTGTAGCATTTGGCCTTTGTTACGGTTATTTGAGTTTTTCCGGCCGTCGAATCTTTAATGGTAGTAACCTTCGGTCGCGGTAGAACTCCCCAATCATAGGTGTAGGTAGGCGTTGTAACTGCCGGGTATTGCAGTGTGATGCTGTGGTCTACATCAAACGTGTGGGTAGGGCAGACATTGGCTTTGTCTACAGTTAAATCCGCCAGGAGCCCTTTCACTGTAATATGCTTCGTTAAGTCGAGTGTTGACGTGCAACCATTTCCGGCATCCACAGTAAAGTTTACGCTGTAGGTACCGGGCATGACCAGGGTCCGACTAAAGTTTTGCGATATCGCATTAAACTGAATATTGGCAGAGTCATCATGCTTTACTACCCATTTGTACTTGTATTTGTTGGTGGCCGATGCCTTGGGTTCTGTGTCGTCTTCAATCAATATAGAATTGTCTACACACATGTCCGTAGTGGAAAAGATCAAATCAGCCTTTGGAGGCAATAGCCTCAGATAGTCTTTAAACTTGAGTTTGTTTTCACAACCGTTGGCCGAGTTTTTTATAGTGAGCTCTACAGAGTAAACTCCCTTTACCGGGAATTTGTGCCAATAGCGATTGAGATCTTTAGTTGGTCCCACGGGTGATCCGGTAATTTCTACGTCATCCGTGTCGAAGTAGCGCCAGGTATAAGTGTTGTCACCGGTAGCTGGAACAGAAGAAATACTCTGCATGAGCACCGAGTCAGCATTACAGTCACTCTTTTGATTAGAAAAGAAGTTCACCTTAGGTCCCAGGACCTCCACTACATCGGGTAGCACTACTTCGGTTTTACAGGCCGAATCGTGATTACTGTATTGAAAACCATAGGTAACGGTCTTAAACCCAGTGCTCCCATAGGATATTTTGAATTTCTTTTCTGGATCTCCGGTAAGGTCTCCCCCAGGGAAACCCATTGAAATAGCAGTTCTGCCATTTCCGGGAGCAAGGTTGGTAAAGGGCAATTCTTCCTTTACGCAGCCTTGTGTATCTGTAACTGAAATAAAAGGCCTGATATAGTCAGTAATGGTTCGTGTATACACACAACCACCTTCGTAGGTTACTTTGGCACTTACTGAATTGGTGCCCACCGGATTTTTGTACTTGATACCTTTAGGTCTTTTGGCGGTACTTGAATTGGGTACACCTCCGCTAAAAGTCCATTCCCAGTCAGTAGCTTTTCTTGGGTTGCCTTGATCACCAGTCCAAAAGTTGGCTTTGGTGTTTCTGTCTTCTGTAATCTTTCCGCACAACTCAAGTGTGAGGTCATCGTATAGGGCCACAGCGTCCTGTTTCTTAAATAAGGACTCGCATCCAGCTGAGTTCTTTACTTTAAGGTTAAGGCTGTAAATGCCTGACTTAGAAAGAGATTTGGTGAGTTTGTTTGACGTAGAGCTTTCTGTAACACCATTAAAAATCCATTCCCTGGACGTTACGCCTGCGGTCTTGTCTTCAAAAACCACACTGCCACCATTGCCATCGCAAAAGAGCGTGTCACTTATGTCCAGGTCTATGTCCGGCTGTGCCAGAACTTCAATGTAGTCTGATTTTTTAACCACTTTACAGGCAGTGGTCTTACCTGCCTCGGTAATTCTTAATTCAATGTCTACTTTACCTGCATTGGTAAAGTACCTAAAAGCCGTTGCTGTTCCTGTAAAGTAACCTCCGCCCAAATTCCACTCTATAGTGGCTCCGGTAGGTACATTAGTTGCTGTAAAGGTGACACCAAGTGGCGCGCAGCCCTTGGTGGAGTTGGCTGAAAAGTCAACGGCGGAACACTGCGAATGTGCCTCAAGGAAAAAGCCCGAGAGACCGATTAGCAGGAGAAGTTTTTTCAGAGAGTTGCTTAACATGGGGGAGTTTTTAAATGCTCTCGATGGTATTCGGTGAAAAAAAACAGTGCTAACTAGTAAAATAACAGAATTTAATCTGATCATCAAAATGCCTTCATTGAATAGATGCGATAGTCTTAAAAAAGGTTGTAAGCGATTAAAGCCCAAGTCTTAGGGCCTGAGCTGACATTAATTCTCGATCAGGATCCAATTCTTCCCTTATTCTGAGCCAGGCAGGAAGGTTTGGGTACATTGACTTGAAATCAGACTCTTCAAGAATAGCATCTTTCGCCAAGTAAACTCTACCCCCCATTCGAGCAATTTCGCCACTAAGTTGTTTGCATAAAAGAATGGATTTTCGGCTTACAGGAAAGTCAAGTGCCAGGGTGTAACCTTCTATAGGAAAGGATAGATAGCGTGCCTTACTTAAACCAAAACGTTTAATAACATTTAAGAACGGTGTGCAGCCTGAATTGCGAATCCAGCCCAATATGGTCTTTAAATTTTTATGTCCCTGCTCAAGTGGGAGCACAAATTGAAACTGGAGAAAGCCTTTTTTACCATATCCGTTGTTCCAATAGTGTATTCCATCAAGAGGAAAGAAAAAGGGTTCATAATGGACTCTACCATTTTTTCTTCTCTGTTGATATCCTATTACCTGGTTGAGCAGTTTTATGGAAAGCTTATTGAGCACAAAACCAGGAACTATATCGGGCACCGATAGGCCATTATCACCCTGCGAAGCAATGATAGTGTCTGTGGCATCTGTGATCTTTGACTCATTTCCGCATACCAGTACTCCGCTCGTTTGCGCTGTGGTAGTATCAATCCAGCCTACAGAATGGTCGTATTGTATGCCTTCAGTATCAAGAAAGGCAAGCATTTCATCAAAATTTCGAGCTTTAAATGCCTTTGAGTCAAAATACGTTGATGCTATAGTTTTAATCTGAATGCGGGCTGTGAGAATATGTCCAAGGAGACCGCAACCTCCAGCACTTGCATAAAATATTTCCTTGTTTTCTTCTCTGCTACAGTGATAAACAGTGCCACGTGGGCTCAAAAGCTCAAAAGACAAAACATGGTCAATAAACTCACCATCAACGTGGTGGCTTTTGCCGTGAACATTGTTTGCTATGGCGCCACCAACAGTAATGTACTTGGTACCTGGGCATACGCTGAGAAAGCGCTTTTTGGGTGCCAGCACTTCCAAAATTTCAGCAAGCGATATGCCGCTTTCTACTTCTATGATGTTTTTGTCAAGATCTAGCTTGAGTATTCTGTTGTTTTGGGCATTGTACACCGTATCTCCTTCTGGAGACATGGCCTGGTCTCCATAGCTTCTGCCCAAGCCACGCACAATATGCTTATGCCCTTTACGTGCTTCATACCTTGGGTGGGTGGGTACTGAAGGGTATTTACCCCAGCCGGACAGATGTTCTGTGTGGGATTCGATCATACTGCAATCACTTCATTAAGTACAATGTCGTGTGCTTCCATAGGTACATTGTCGTGAATTTGAAAGTCGAATCCCAGCCCCAAAGTGTAAGCGTTCACCAGTTTTTGTAGTGTTTTATCGTAGTAGCCCTTACCCTTACCACAACGCTGACCCTGAGCTCCAAAGGCCAGGCCAGGAACTATTACAAGATCTACTTTTTCGTACTCTTCAAATGCTTGTCCCGTAGGTTCTGCTATTCCGTAAATCCCTTCTTTAGTCAAGGGAGCCTGAGGATCATATATACTCAGGTATAAATCGGGGCCATCAATCACTGGCAACAGGACCATCTTTTCTTTTGCTAAAAGCTTGTTTAGTTCATGCGTAGGAGCCTCACTTGACAACGACCAATAGCTTAATATGGTAGACGCTTTTTGAACCTGTTCATGTTCCAGGATTCTTTGGGCTACCTTGTCCGATCGAGAAGTCAAACTGATGATTTCCTGTTCTTTAAGAAGGGCTCTCATCTGCTTACGCAATTGTTTTTTCTGTTCCCGTATTGATTCCATTATTGCGGGCTCCTTAAAGCTTCCTTGAGTCTGTCTCTGTAAATCTGAACTTTATATTCGTCCCCTTTCTCGGTATAAAATTCAATGAGCTTTTCTATGGCCTTGGCACTTCGGTTGTTTACCATATAGGCTTGGTTAAAGGCAATTTCAGCACTGTCAGGTTGATTTATTGCCATTTTCAGATTACCCATTTCAAAAAAAGCATCTGAGTTTTCACTATTGAAGAATATGGCTTCTCTCAGTAGCTTAAAGGCCCGTTCATAGTTTTCTTCAGCAAGCTCGTCCACGGCCCAGTCAGTATAGCAGGTAGAAAGGTTGCTACTGGCATTATAATCACCGGGAGCATAGTCGAGCGCATATCGGAAATGAAAAATAGCAGCTTGCAAACTGTCTTCCTGATATTTTTCCGCACCCCAGTTGGTTCTTGATATGGCCAGGTATTCCCTCATTTTGGGGAAGTTTGGATTCATTTCAATAGCCTTTTCAAATGCCAGAGAAGCAGACTTAAAATCGCCGAGCATCAGTTTTACCAAGCCAAAATGCGAGCGCAGTTGTGCATTGGTGCTGTCCAGATCAATGTAAAATGCCATTTCATCCAGAAGTTCTTTGGCTTTTCTCCGGTTTTCTTCAGTGTCTCCCTGTAATCCGTTTATCTGGTCAATGTAGTACGTTTCAATCCCATTTTTAAAATGTTCATTGGCTTCAATGGAGTCCAGTGCCTGGATGTTCTTAATTGCCACATTCTTATAGTAACCATCGCAGTATTTGGCATTGATTAGCTGGTTTCGGGCTTCCGCATAATCGCCTTTTCTTAGGTAGTATTCTCCTTTGTTCCACCAAGCCTTACCATAGCCTTTGTATATGCTCAGGCATTGATCCCAGTTGGCCAGGGCTTCTTCGTCTTTTGCTTGCTTCTGATACACCTGTCCTTGAAGAAAGAGCATATCAATATGCGAGGGATATAAGGAAAGTCCTACTTGAGCAGCTTTCAGAGCGTCGTCCCAGGTGCTGAAAAGGAATTGACTCTTCGCATAGCCATACCAGGCTTCAGGGTTTTGAGGGTGCTTCTCAGTAAGTTTACGAAATGCCACCACAGATTCACCTGGACGCGTGCTGCCCAGGTTCTTAAAAGCCTTTTTAATCGCTCTGGCAGGAGAACAAACTGTTGCGAAGGTTACTCCATCATAGTTGATGTTGGTAAGGCTATTGGAGGGCGGATATCCAGCACTTCGTTTTAAATCAGGTTGAATGTTTTTAAGGATGTATACACCTATATCGTGCTTCTTGACATCTTTTTTAAAGTATCCAGCCAGTTCGGCGTGAACGCCTTCAATGGGCAGGTTGTAGTAGAAATTAGTAGCCAATGTGTCAAAACTTCCCAGTCGTGTTTCCAGCGATTTTAAGCCCATGATACCGGCCATATTAAAATGATCGATATTGGTATTCGCCGCTCGTTTCTGCACACTTTCATAGGGTTGTGAGAGGCTCATGTAGTTTAATGGGTTTGGGTCTGTCCAGCTACTCAGTCCATACAGACAAGACGCTGCAATAATTGCGTACAGCCCCACCGCGGTTCCGCTAAACTTTTGTGAAAGAACCTGGTAGGTGATAAAACTGCATGGTATCAGCACTGGTGCCAGAAAAAGCAAGGAATAACCATCGGACAAGGCAATTTCCTTAAAGAATAAAGACAACAGTAAGGAAGCAATTGTGATGCCCAGCGTAGTGATGAGTATGCCGTGTTTTTTGAATTTTAGAAAGGCCGAAGCCAATAGGAGACCCAGTATTAGCACTGGATTGGTATGGAATATGAAACTCTTCAGTATGGAGAAGGCACTGGCATCAGCCCCCTTCGTATACGCTCCATCTATTAGAAAATAAGTCTCAGTACCGTTACTCAAATATCTCGAGAGTACCATGAAGAGATGGTCTGATGTGATGTATACTCCCAATACACCTATTATAAGGCTAACGGGAGCCAAAACCTTCCCTTTTTCAATTTGAAAGGCGCTCAATAGTACTCCCACGCAAACTGCAATGCCAAATAAGGAAGAGCCCAGGCTCAGAAACACAATGAAGCTAAGAATGATACCGGAGGGTATGGGACGACTTTTAAGATTGCTTGATACCAGAAAAAGTAACAGAATAGCCGAGAATGCCAGTAAGGACTGGTTGAGTGCAAAGGCTGTCGTCCAAATAAAGGGTATAGAAGAAGCCAGTACTAGCACGGCAAGAAGCTGAAAAATCTTGCTCTTAAGGCGAAAAGTAATTGAAAACAGCAACCAAACGCCAAGTATTGCAAATACGACTGCCCAAACACTATATGCCAGGTAATTGGATTGATTAATGGGGGCCAAATCACTATTGGGAACCAAGTGCTGGAAAACGTCAATTAGTGGAAAGTAATCGTTGAAAAAAGGATCGACTTCATGGCCAAACTTGGAGTGATGCCAATAATTGATAGGGACTGAATGGGCGCAATACGCCATTAAAGCACCTACAATAGCAGTTGGGAGGAGCACCCAGGGATGTAGGGTGTTCTTGAGTTTTACAGGGTCAAACATGGTCTACTTATCCCCACAGTTCTTTGATGAATTGCTTGAATTCCTTTCTATGGGAGTTGCTAATTGGGATGTTCTCGGAATTAATGATAACGGTATTGTTTGAGAAGGACTGAATCTTGTCAGTGTTGATCATGTATGATCTGTGTATTCGAAAGAAACGCTTGTCTTCAAGCTCTTCAGCAAGATTTTTTAATGGAATCCTTACCAGAATCTTTCTATCCTTCAGGTAAAATACCGAGTAGTTGTCGTCAGATTTCACGTACAACACTTCATCGTACATGATTTTCTTCCTCATTTTATTATCGGTATAGGCATAAAAGTCTTTTTGTCCTGATGGGTTGGATGTAAGGCTTTTACGTTTCGCTAGTTCAATATTGAGTTTAAGGTCGAGTTCGGTATATGGCTTTGCAATAAAGGCGGCGTAGTTGGTTTCCTTTACCCTATCCAGAGTAGCCTCATCATAGTAGGATGTAAGGTATATAAAGGGGATGCTCTTGGTTTGTAAATAAGAGGCCACTGAAATCCCATCTCTATCACCTTTAATGTTAATGTCAAGCAGTGCCAGATCCACTTGCTGTTTGTCGATAATACTTTCGGCACTTGTTGCTGTAGAAACGGTGTCCACTACTTCGTGACCCATGGTTTCAATATTAGATCGCAACTCAAATGCTACCAGGGAGTTGTCTTCTACAATAAGTACCTTCAGTTTATCGTCCATTTTTTGAATTTTTTCTCAAGTTAATATGAATTCTTATACCGTGCTGCCCGGCCTTAGGTTTAACGTATCTTAATACCCCACCCAGGTCTTCTACAAGCAGTTTCATGAGGGTAATTCCCATTTGCTTTTCTTCTGTAAAAAAGTTTTCGTCAAGTCCCGGGCCATTGTCTTCGTATCGAATCATCTTATATTTTTCATTCTCTACGAAGGCAATTTTTATCTCAAGCGAGTCAGCATCGCAATGTTTAAACGAGTTGGTGATCATCTCATTAATAACAAGACCAATGGCATTGTAGGAGTCCATGTCAAATCGGGTCTTGCGCCATCTGTCGATAAGGATGAGCTGGTCATTGTCAAGCCCTAAAGAAAGTACCAGCGAGCTAGTGAGCTTTTTAATAAAGCTATTGAAATTGTACTTTACTTCAGTGTTTATGTTGAACTTCAATTGGTTGTGAACCAGTGACATAGCTTTTACCTTTTGAACTGATTCATTAATTAAATTTTTAGAAGTTTCATCCTTCATTTTAAACATTTGCAGGTTCAGCAAACTTGAAATGAACTGAAGATTGTTTTTAACCCTATGATGCAACTCCTGTAGCAGAAGTATGTTCTCTTTTACCTTACGTGAAATGAGTTTGTTGGCAATACTCTTAACACGGTACCGGCTATAGAATAGAACCGCTACCACAAGCAAGACCAGGATAATAACACTAAGCAGAATTCTTAATAGACGGTCTTGTCTATTGATCTTTTCTGATGTCTTAAGCCTGTCGTCAAGTAACTCATTAATGCGCTTAACTTCAGAAAGCTCAAGTTCTCTGCGTTCCGTTTCAAAGGTGTTTCTAAGCCTTATTACCAGTTGGTCGTTTTTGACTTTGTCAATCTCATCTTTCAGGTTGGCGTACCTCTCGTGGTAGAGCAGCGCGCTGTCCTTGTAGTTAAGGTCCTTAAAGATTAGGTAGAACTGATTATAGAGATCCAGCAGTTGAACTTCAGCTCCTGTCTTTTGAGTTACGGAGAGGCCATTTCTTGTTGTCTCCAGTGCATCGTCATAGCGCTTCAAGGAAAGATAGTAGTTGGCAAGTGCTATGTAGCTTCCGGGTAAGTCTCGGTAGAGTTTGTTTCCATATCGCAGTGCCAGGCTTCTCTTTTGGAAATCAATGGCATCAATTACATTGCCCTGAGCATACTCCAGTTGGCCCAATTGTTCATAAGCATTGCCAACGCCTTCCTTCTCATCAACACTCACAAAAATGTCAAGGGCTGATTCGAAATTGTCTTCTGCTTCTACGTAATTACCTACTTTGAGGTGGGAAGAACCAATGTGTACTTTAGAGTTTGCCTGCCCCACCAGATCATCCAGTTCTTCATATTTCAACAGTGCTTTGTTAAAAAAAGACAGGGCCTGGTTGTTGTCATCAAGGCTTTCATAAATGCTCCCCATTCTGTTGTTAAAAATGGCAGAGTATTCCATAAGCCCCTCTTCGTCGGCCGTATTTACTCCCTCAATGCAATACTGAACGGCTTTTGGGTTGCTGCCAATAGAGTTATGGATGACACTAAGTTTGTCCAGGTATTCCAACTTTCGCTTAGGGTCTTCTTTCGATTTTTCAAGGGCTTTTTCAAAGTAGAAGAGGGCACTGTCAGTAATAAATAACTGATCATATGCATGGGCAATTATTCCGCATTGTTCATCAATCTGAGAGGGTTTCCAGCGTCCATTGGTGAGGCGGTTCATTAGCCACACACATTTGGGTACGGAGTCATATGCGCCTAAGGAGGAATATGCTTTAGCCTTAAGTAGCAAAAGGCGGTAATGCCTACTTGTATCTCGCTTCTCCTTTGCAATTGCGAGAGAAGTATTGATGTTTTTAAGGTTTTTTCTTGGAGCGAATGATAAACCACGCTCTATGTAATCGAGGTCATCGTTCTGGGCCACCACTGAGTGGGCAGCTACTAAAAAGAGGAGTACAAGGGGAAAAAGTTTCAGGCAAAACCAAGATCGCCCTTCGTGCTTTTCGATAATATACCTTTTGACACAAAGTTAATAGTGCACAGGTAGTTAACTAGCGGTATTTTTTACCGTAGTCTTCCTGAATCTTGATTTGGTCGCTTTCAGAGACGCCTTCAAGCACTTCTACGCGTATGCCATCACTCAACCCAAGCTTTATTGGGCGTTTTTCAAAATTCTGTTCGCCGGTTTCAATTTCCACGTATTGTCCACCCTCTTCAAAGAGTACTAAGCCTTCATCAATGGCCAATACATCAATACGCTGTTCAAGAACAATTTCTGCATTCGCACTATATCCTGCGCGTATAAAGAAGTCTTCTCTAAGGCTTACTGATGCTTTTACCTGAAATTGAATAGTACCTTGGTCTACAACCCCTTTGGGGGCAATGTATTCAAGTGTTCCTTTAAATTTTTCGTTCTCAATGGCCCCGACTTGAATGCTCAGCTCCATGCCCTCTTTGATCTTTCCTACTTCCGATTCGTCAACATTGCCTTCAAAGATCATATCGGTCATGTCGGCTACGGTTACCACTGTGGTACCATCATTAAAGTTGTTGCTTTCAATGACTGAGCTACCCTCCTTAATAGGAACATCCAGAACCATTCCACTTACGGTGGCCCTTACTACATTATTGGCAATGCTAGAGCCTTTGAGCGCTCCTTCCTTGGTTAGCTCAAGGTTGTTTTTAGCGGCTTCAAGTTCTTCAGATGCCAGTTCATAATTCAATTCAATCCGTTCAAAGTCTGTAATGGATATGGCCTTCTTTTCCAGAAGCAGTTGGTTTCTTTCCAGATTGTTTTTGGCATTTCGTATGTTGAGTTCAGCTGTCTTTACCCTGTTCTCGGCGTTATTAAGCTGTACTACGTTTGGAATAATCTTGATGAGAGCCAGTTGATCACCGGCCTTAACCATTTCTCCGGCTTCTACATAGATTTTTGATATCACTCCTGATACTCTGGGCTTGATATCAATTTCCTCTCGGGGTACAATGGAACCCGTTGCTACGGTCTTTTTGTAGATGCTGGCGGTTTCAGGGCCTTTAGTGTCAAAGTACACATCCTTTTCCTTGCCTTTGCTATAGAGGAAATAGAAGGTGTACACCAAAACGGCTACCAATACTACTCCAAGCAATGACAGAAAGATGCGCGATGTGCTTTTTGATCCCTTGCGTCCGTTGTCAATAGGTACTTGCGGATTATTCATTTCTTAACGCTTCTATCGGTTTTATTTTAACAGCCTGCACGGCGGGTATAAGTCCTGCTAAGGTGCCAAATACCACCAGTACTACCAGGGCACTAATGGCAGTTTCCAATTCTATTCCGGTATTTTGGAACATTTCAATGCCAAAATTGAGATTGAGTATATCGCTTAGAAATACTATCACACTTTCAAAATACTCTATGGAAACTACACCCAGTACAATTCCTAAGTAGCCGGAGAGTACGGTAAGTAGTACGGTTTCCAGCAATATCATTAGCATTACCTCCAGTGGTTGTGCACCAATGGCCTTTCTGATTCCGATTTCACGGGTACGCTCTCTTACAACAATGAGCATAATATTACTTATACCCACAATGCCGGCTACCAGAGTGAGCAGGCCTACTACCCAGTTGAAGATTCGTATTCCGGCAAAGAGTCCCGTTAGCTGGTTCATTTCTTTGGCACCATTCCAGCCACCCAATGCCTGTTGATCGTCAGGGTGGTACCGCAATAGGGGCGCTAAGGTGCTTTTTACCAATGCTTCGGCATAGTCAGGGCTTACACCTGCATCTACCGTGGCAGCTATCCATTCCACCTTGTCGCCATAATTAAAAGCACTTTGGTAGGTAGCAAAGGGAATGTAGAGTTGGTTCATTTCGCTCTCGGCCCGGTCGTCGCTCTTGGTTGATTTGTATACGCCAACCACTGTAAAATACACTCCGTTAATGCTTATAGTCTGATCAATTGGCGATTCTTCCTCAAAGAGAATCTTCTTTACATTTTCTCCAATTACGGCTATTTTCCGTTTCTCCTTTAAGTCGCTTTCCAATAGGAATCGTCCTTCTGTAGTTTCTACGAGGTGTACCTTTTGTATTTCAGGAGTTGCTCCCACTACACCAAAACTGGACGATCGGTTTTTGCGTGAAACGGTATTTTGACCTCTAAAGCCTCCCAATTGACTCATGGGTACCACTGCATCGAGCTCTGGTACGTTTTGTCTTAGGTATTCTATGTGCTCGTTTTTCATGGAGATCTGCCTTCCGGGTTTCATGCCCATGTAGGGCATGGAAGTACGACTTCCCCAAATGAAAAAGCTATTGGTAGCTGTGCCTTTAAAGTTTTGAGTAACTCCCTCTTCCAGTCCGTTACCGATACCCAGCATCAGAACGATCATAAAAATGCCCCAGAACACACCAAAGGCCGTAAGTATGGTCCTTAGCTTGTTGTTTTTAATGGTGGCCAATATCTCGTTCATACTTCTACTCTTAAGGCTTCAATTGGATTTACCCTTACTGCTCTATAGGCAGGTAACAGACCTGTAAGTGTACCTGATAGTACAAGAATGCCAAGCGCTACCATTACCAGAGATAAATCAACACTGGGGTTTTGGATATACCCCATATCAGGAAAAGTGCTATTGATAAGTTCTACCAAGCCCAAGCCACCCAACAGGCCAAGGTATCCTGACAAGAAGGTAATGGCGACGGCCTCTAACACAATAAGGCTTATAATGGAAAATGGGCTGGCTCCTATGGCTCTTCTTATGCCAAACTCCTTGGTGCGCTCTTTCACAGTGATGAGTAGAATATTGCCTACACCTACTACGCCGGCAATCAGGGTCATAATACCTACAAAACCCACAAAGTATTTGATAAAGACAATCAGGTCATCATATTTCTTAAAGTTCTCGTAGTTGTTGCGCACGTACATTGCCCTGGGGTCCTGAGGATGAAATTTGAGTCTGGACGATAGGGTTCTTCTTACATTGGCTTCTAAGGCTCTGCTTCCCTCTATTCCCAGGGTTTCATCGCTCATCACCATAATTCTATGCACTTTGTTCAATTCACTAAAGGCAATTTGAGCGGTGCTTATAGGGATATGAAGCATGCGGTTTTCATTGTCGCCGCCATCGTCAAAAAACACACCCACTACGGTATAGGAAACTCCATTAACGCTAAGTCGATGTCCAACAGGACTTGTATTGGGGAAAAACAACTCCGCAACAGGTTTTCCAATAAGGGCTACTTTATTGGTGTTTGCCACGTCGTTTTCATTGATATACCTTCCTTGCAGTACCTGAGTTTTCTCTATGTAGCGGTACTGTGGGGTTACTCCCTTTACTGAGAAACCAGCTGATTTTGTACCCAGAGTTACGTTTTGAGAACCCCAGCGGTCGAAGCGGGCAGAGATGAATTTGTATCCGGTAAGGTGCTCTTTCATGTATTCGTAGTCCTCATTGTCAAGACTAAGCCTGCGGCCCTTAGGCATTCCTTTATAAGGTATGAGCGTGGTACCTGGTGATATCCAAATACTATTTACCGCATCATCCCTAAACTGGTCTGAGACACCATTGCTCAATCCGTTTCCTACAGAAAGCAATACAACAATAAGAAAGATGCCCCATGCAACAGAGAAGCCCGTAATGGCCGTCCGTAGCTTATGACGACTGATTGTTTCCCATATTTCAAACCACACTCTCATCTATTGCTGAACAATAACTCCGTCTTTCAATTTGATGAGCCTTCCCGTTTTTTTAGCTACTTCAGGGTCATGTGTTACAATTACAACGGTCATTCCCTCCTCATTTACTTCTTTAAAAAGCTCCATAATTTCAGCAGAAGTAACTGAGTCAAGTGCCCCTGTAGGTTCGTCGGCCAGAATTACTTTGGGTTGGGTCACCAAAGCCCTGGCAATGGCCACACGTTGTTTTTGCCCTCCCGACATTTCACTTGGTAAGTGGTATTTCCAGGGTAGAAGTCCTACTCTATCAAGAAGTGCCTCACCGCGTTTAATACGCTCCTTTTTTGAGATTCTTTGATAGTATAAGGGCAACGTAATGTTGTCTATGGCATTTTTAAAAGAGAGTAAGTTGAAAGACTGAAATACAAAACCCAGGAACTTGTTTCTGTACTGGGCTGCTTTTCGTTCGTTCAAGTCCTTTATCAAGGTGTTGTCCAGCACATAGTCTCCACTATCATAATTGTCTAATATGCCCAGTATGTTGAGCATAGTAGATTTTCCTGAGCCTGAAGGTCCCATGATACTGACCATTTCACCTTGATTTATGGTCATTTCAATGCCCTTGAGCACGTGCAATTGTGCTTTGCCCAGAGGGTATGATTTATTGATTTGCTGAAGCCGAATCATTGTTTGAGGGCATAAAAGTGCTTGTATGCTAACTGAGATGCCCGTGATTTTACATCGGCGGCAAAGTTGTAGTCTTCAATTCCCAGAAATGTGAAGGACTGTTAATTCTTGAAAATCTTTTTAGTCATTTTACCCTTGGCCCCCTCAAGGACTACCAGGTAGTACCCGGATTCAAAAGATTCAAGATTTACCTCATGCCAATTTTGTCTTGATGGGTTCCGGAGCATTTCATGCCCTTTGAGATCAAAAATGGTGTAGCTCAATTCTTCATCTGACTGAATGTTGAGCTTTTTGTCTACCAAGGTGTTTACCTGGGCTTTGTAGGCATTGGTGTTGTACGGACTTTCGCTACCAACAAATACATCATCTCCATAAAAGGAGAAAAGAGCGAATGTGTCAATTTCAAAGTCACCGGCTTCAGTGGTAATGTCTACGCGCATAACAGTGGATGAGTAGCCTGGAGTATAAAACTCCCAGGTCACCATTGAATCCTGAATAGTATCTATCTGCGAAGTGAGAAGTTGCTCGGCAATGGCGTAAAAATGAACCACTCTCCTCAATCTAATGACGTCGAAAGTAGTGTCGCCTGGTATTTTCAATGAGCCGTATCCATTTACTTCATATTCAAGTTTTACGCTGGCTGAAATGTCATAAAAGAAAGGGATCTGAATAGAAGAAGTCGTTGAATCAAGCACTGTGGATTCAAAGGTCATAGGCGTTTCCATGAACCGCAGATCGGAATCAAATTGGAATGCAAGTGTCAATGGAAGGTCCAAAACAGGAGATAGTCCCACCATCTCTATATTATTACCATCGTTTTTTAGAAAAGCGTTGCCAATGCCATAAGCTACTCCATATTCCGCACCTGTAATTTGGTCACCACCTGATAGATCTGAGGGTTTTTCAATTACATCCTTGTCTCTGTCTACTGCCGGCATGTCTGAGAGGTCAAGGTCAAACTTGTCAACCCCAGTATAAAATGGAGCTAAAGGAATGTTCGCCTTCTCAAGTTCAATGGTGTTTACATCAAACTCATCGCCTACTTCCGGAAAATCAGCACTGGTAACGGTTACTTGTGCCTGAGTAAGAGAAGCTGTGAATATGCTAAGGAAGAAAAATGCTTTTTTCATATCGATATACTTAGTGAATTATAATCTGTTGTGTACTCTGAAGCCCTTTGGCAGTAGTAGACTTAAGTACGTAAGGTCCGGCATCAAGTGTTTGGATGTTCAAATGCATTGTAGCAGAAACATTTTTCCATACACCTACTGACTGTCCTTTAACCGAGATCAACTCATAACTACCACCTTCCATGATAGGCGACTGTACCTGTAGTACCTTGCTTAGAGGTAGGTATTTAGCCACGGGCACATCCGCATCAAGAACTGTTTCTATGGATGAAACTTCTCTACGGTCTTTATAGTCAAAGCTGTATTGATCCAATCCCAGGTTTTCATCAAACACTACGGTAACCTTGGCCACAGCGTCACCATACCCAGGGGTATAGAATTCGTACGTCGTTTCAATGGTAGTGGTAGTATCAGAAATGGGCTGTCCGGGGATAAGCTCTATTGAAAACTCAATCACGGTTTTATTCACCCTCTTTACCCGCATTGCCAGAAACTCTTCGTCACCCGGTATTTTCACAGTGCCGTATCCATTAATTTCATAATGAGAGTAGGTGGTTAGGTTTACATTGCCAATGGTGAGGATACTTACCTTGGCGCGACTCGTTTCATCCACCACATCGCCAATACGGGCAGGTACTTTTAGAATGGGTACCGCAGGCCTGAACTCTGCCTTGATATCAAAGTTGCCAAGTTCGGTCCCAAACGCACCGCTCTGTCCAGAGAAGTAGAGTCCAGTCTCGTTTTTAATGAAATAAGAAATTTCATTTCCTCCATTCAAATCAATATCAGCCATGTTAGCGTCAGGAAAGTCAAAGGCAGCCGAAGTACCCTCAACCCAGTAGTAGTGCATGGTATCATTTAGCACACGACCGTCCATGGTAGAAAAATCCCAAAAATGCTCCTTATCAGTAGAGTCGTATACACTTTCAGGAATACTGCTGCCCGAGATAGGTGAAATGTTCTTTTGGAAGTAGGTATGCCCTCTGGAAGGAAGGTCGTAATAACCCAAACTTACCTGAGCCATTCCTAAAGAAGAGATTAGCAGGCTGCAACATGCAAAAAGCCATTTCATATTACAGAATATTAGTAGTCAAAATTACGGTTTTAGCCCGGCGTATGCGTTCTTAATTACATCTAACGAGGTATGCCCTAAAAGTGTGCTGATCGCGTAACTTTGGCCCTTTTTTAGATGATACCAAAGGAAGTAGTTGACAATATAATTGAGTCTGCACAGGTAGAAGATGTGGTAGGCGAATTTGTAAATCTCAAGAAACGCGGGGTTAACTACTTGGGACTATGTCCATTTCATCAGGAAAAAACGCCTTCTTTTACCGTTTCGGCAGTTAAGGGCATCTACAAATGCTTTGGATGTGGTAAGGCCGGTGATTCTGTGAGGTTTCTCATGGAACACGAGCACTATAATTATCCTGAGGCACTTAAGTACCTGGCCAAAAAGTACGGAATAGAAGTGCCTGAAGAAGAGGTAAGTCCAGAGTATCAGGCGGTACAAAATCGAAAGGAGAGCATTTACATTGTGCTCAAGTTTGCCGAAGAATATTATACGCGGCAGTTACTTGAATCAGAAAAAGGAAAGACCGTGGCTTTGCCTTACCTAAAGGAGCGAGGTATTACTGAGGAGAGTCGTGAGAATTTTATGATGGGCTTTGCGCTTGAGTCATGGGATGCTTTTTCAAAACATGCGGTTGAAAAGGGGTATAAGGAAGAGTTTTTGGTAGATGCCGGGCTAAGCATTAAACGGGACAATGGCAACTTAATTGATCGGTTTAGGGCGCGCATCATGTTCCCCATTCATTCCTTATCCGGCAGAACCATTGGCTTTGGCGGGCGCATTTTAAAACAGAAAGACAAGAAGGAAGCCAAATACATTAACTCTCCGGACACGGAAGTGTACAATAAGAGCGAAGTGCTCTATGGGCTTTTTCAAGCCAAAAGGACCATTAAGGGAGAAGATATATGCTATTTGGTAGAGGGATATACCGATGTAATTGCCATGCATCAAAACGGTGTGCAAAATGTGGTAGCTTCTTCTGGTACCAGCCTTACCGATGGGCAACTTCGTTTAGTAAAGAGATATACCCAAAACATTTGCTTCATTTTTGACGGCGATGCTGCCGGTATAAAAGCCTCGTTGAGGGCTATTGATCTGGCCCTTGAAGAAGGTTTGAATGTAAGAGCACTGGCTTTGCCAGAGGGTGAAGATCCTGATAGTTTTTCCAAAGCACGCAGTACCAATGAGATCAAGGCTTTTCTTGAAGACAATGTAAAGGACTTTATCATCTTCAAGACCAACCTGTTACTTCCCGGTACTGAAGATGATCCTATAAAAAAGGCAGAAGTCATTTCACAAATTGTGCATTCCATAGCACTAATTCCTGATACACTTAAGCGAACCGTATACATCCAGCAATGTGCTTCTATGCTCAAAATGGATGAAGAAGTATTGGTAGGCGAGCTCAATAAGCAGCTGCCCAAGGTACTTAAGAAAATGGAGAAGCAGTGGAAGGACGAGAAAAGAGCTGCGGCTATTTCTTCAACACCTTCCCAGGTACCACCGCCTGATTATGACCAGCCGCCTTTAGAGGCTTTTCCGGGCTTTGAAGGTGCTGCGCCAGAGGAGCCTCCACAAGAGCTTAGAGAAGAAGTGGACGTAATGAGCCATCAGGAAGAACAACTGGTAAAGTTTATCCTGCACTTTGGCCATTTGATGTATGATGAAGAACATGTAGAAACGGTTGCTGAGCACATTCTGGAATTTGTGGAAGAGTATGATGCACATCCTGATAATGCCTTACTTGTGGTATTGCTCAGGGAATATGAAAACCATCTACACCATTGGGGGGCCGCTGAAATGAAAGAGTTTTTGCGTCATGAAAACGATGAAGTACGCGAAATGGCCATCTCATTGCTTCACGAGAAATATGTGGCCAGCGAGCATTGGGTAAAAAAAGTGGGCTTTGAAGTAAAACCGGAGGAGAATTACAAGGACACCCTACGACGAACTATTAACCGCTATAAACTGAGCCGCATTAGTCGAATGGTGGAAGAAACCATGGAAGACATAAAAAGTGGAAGAGAAGAGGATATGGAAATCAATTTGCGCACTTTTAAGCGTATGATGGATATGCGAAAGGAAATAGCGGATAAACTTGGGGTGGTGATCTTCTAGCAGAGGAAACAAACTTTACCTACAACCTTGTAGTACGACATATGGAATCCCAAAATTTTCTTCCATTTTCAATTCTTCTTTGTTGTTTCATCTCTGTTACAGAGTTTTGAGATGCTAAACGCTAACACATGCTTCGAACCCTTTTATTGTTGTTGCCCATAGTGTGGTGCTGTGCCTTTAGTACAGGTTTTGAGTCAAGAACTGAAGCTCTAAACTACCTGAACAATAGCAATATATGGGTGGCCGGTATGCCTGAATACAATCTTGATGATCGTAAAGGGGTGCTCCATATAAAACTGCAAACCAAAGGGAGTTTTACTACCTATCATCTCAACCTGGCTCAGGTAGAAGGCAGTATGCAAGACAGTAAAGGAGTAGTGAGTGTTTCAATGAGCTGCGGAAAGGGCAATTGTATTCTGGTAAAAACCAGTTTGGAAACCCTGGCAAGGCCCAATGCCACATTGGTAATGCAAAGTACTTTTGAAGATGGAGACTATAGGGAAGACTATCTGGAGAAAGGAAGCAAAATTGCAGAAGCCATCAATTACCTAAGCAAATTCTACAAATAGTTTATACCGTAAGGTGTTCTGTATAATTGGCTCTTAAGAGTTCAAAACTCCCTTCCTCACGCATTCCAAGTTCGTAAAGGCATAAGTTGGAATGATCAAAGCGGTCCATTTCAACTAAGGGGATACCAAGTAATACGCACAAGAACACGCGCATAGCCCGCCCGTGCATGCAAATCAAAATGTTCTGCTCATCCCTGCGTTCTTGAATAAGCGGTACAAATTTTCTTTGACGCTTAGCTACCTGATTGGGTGATTCTCCACCTTCCAGCGCTTCATCCAGCATACCAAGCTTCCATTTGCCAGTGAGTTCTGCAAATATTCCTCGGTCTTTCAGGTTAATGGCTTTTCCCTCATACACTCCCCAGCTTATTTCATCCAGTGCCCCGTGTTTTTCATGGCTTAGTTGACCTAAAAAGGGACCTACAGATTGGTGAGTTCTCTGCAGGGTTGAAGTATATACCTTGTCAAAAGGAGTGGATTTGAAGTGTTCATAAAATGCCGTTGCTTGCCTACGACCTGTTTCATTCAAAGGGGCATCAATGCCCGAACCCTGCACTACTCCACGCAGGTTATAGTCCGTTTGTCCATGTCGAATGATGTATACGCGCTTCATAGTGTGAAATTACATTTATGAACCTTCCAGTAAAAAGAGAAATGAACAGTCAGCAAAGTATTGCCCCGGGCAGCGCGGTGTAATTTTTCGGTCGAAACTTCATAGTGTGAACACCCCAATCTTTACAAAGGCCTATGCAGGCCTATGAAAGAGTTGTAATGTTGCGCCAGCATTCTATATTTAAAGAGCGAAGTATGTCAGAGTACAATCCCTTTGATTCTGCCAAAGCCCGTTTCTACAGAGCGGCCCAAAAACTCGGTTTAGAAGAGGAAATCTTCAATATGATTGTTTCTCCAGCCAAGGAGATCAAAGTAAATGTTCCGGTAACAATGGATAACGGAACCATTAAAATGTTTGAAGCCTACAGAGTATTACACTCTACCTATTTGGGCCCTGGAAAAGGCGGTGTGCGCTACGCTCCTGATGTGAATCTTGATGAAGTACGGGCTCTCGCCGCTTGGATGAGCCTTAAAAGTTCTATTATGAACATCCCCTTTGGGGGAGGTAAAGGGGGCATTAAGTGCAACCCTCGCGAAATGTCAACTGGCGAATTAGAACGACTTACACGAGCCTATATTACGGCCCTGGGTACTGAAGATATAGGCCCTGATAAAGATATTCCAGCCCCTGATATGAATACAGGCCCACAAACGATGGCCTGGATGATGGACCAATACTCAAGACTCTCAGGCCGTACGGTAAATGCCGTTGTTACTGGTAAACCCCTCGTTTTGGGAGGCTCACTGGGAAGAGTTGAAGCTACAGGGCGTGGAGTAATGGTAACTGCACGTTGTGCCATGGCCAAATTGAAGATGGACATTGAAAATGTAACCATTGCTGTTCAGGGTTTCGGAAACGTGGGTAGTGTATCGGCCAGTCTGTTGAACAGAATTGGCGGTAAGGTGGTTGCTATTTCTGATATTAGCGGAGCCTACTACAATGCCAATGGAATTGACATACCAGCGGCAAAGGCTTATTATGAAGAAAACGGATTCTCTCTTGAAAACTTCAAAGGAGCGGACCCAATATCGGCAAAAGACTTGCTCACATTAGATGTAGACATATTGGTGCCAGCGGCCATTGAAGATGTTATTACAAAGGCCAATGCCCATGAGATAAAGGCGCGTTTGGTAGTGGAAGGAGCCAATGGCCCCGTGGCTGCCGATGCTGATGATATTCTTGCTGAAAACGGTGTTACCATTGTGCCGGATATTTTAGCCAATGCAGGTGGAGTAACGGTTTCGTACTTTGAGTGGGTTCAAAACCGACTCGGATACTACTGGACCGAAGAGCGGGTAAAAAGAAGAGCTGACAGAGTAATGAACAAGGCCTTTGATGCCGTGTGGGACAGTGCTGTGGCACATGACGTTACTTTGCGAACAGCAGCATACATGGTAGGGATTGATAGGATTGCACAAACGATTAAACTAAGAGGAGTATTCTAGATGATACATAAAGAAGGTTATCCAACACTGATTATTACCGCCCTATTACTGGGAACTATTGCCTTTATGGGCTATTCATACCTGCCAAGTCCATTTGGTATTATCATAGCAGTATTGGCAATTGGTTTCTATGGCTTTTTTATTCAGTTTTTCAGAAACCCAAAGCGTACTGCCCCTAACCTTCCCAATTCAGTTATTTCGCCCGCTGATGGGAAAGTGGTGGTGATTGAAAAAGTGTTTGAAAAGCGCTTTTTCAATAAAGAGATGATGCAGGTTTCCATATTCATGAGCCCACTTAATGTGCACGTGAATAGAATACCCTTTGATGGCAAAGTGGTAATGTCTCAATACCATAAAGGCAAGTATTTGGTAGCCTTTCACCCTAAATCATCTGAGCTTAATGAGAGTACTACCGTGGTATATGAGCATGGCAATGGAAAGCAGGTAATGGTAAGGCAAATTGCCGGCGCAGTTGCCCGACGGATCATTTGCTACATGAAAGAAGGCATGAGTGTGAAAAGGGGAGATGAGATGGGCTTCATCAAGTTTGGTTCGCGTGCAGATATTTATCTCCCACTGGATGCCAATATCAAGGTAGAAATGGGTCAGGTATGCACAGGAGCCATTACTGAGATAGCTGAACTGTAGACTCACCAACTTTTTTGCTCTATTTCAAAGAATTGAGCAAAAAATCCTTTATTGTTGCGAAGTTTAAGAATCAATACACATGGCAAGAGTTAAATACACCTGCGAGTTTACCACAAGGGCCAAGCCCGAACTTGTTTACACCTACATCAGTACTGCTAGTGGTTTGCAGGCGTGGTTTGCCGAAGAAGTGAATGTAAACGGAAAGATGTACACCTTTATTTGGGATGGTGCAGAAGAGAAAGCCGAACTCGTTTCCAAGAAGATTCATAAAATGACCCGATTTAAGTGGACGGAACGCGATGGAGATGAGTTTGTACAATTTGATATTGTGCGAGATGAACTCACCAACGATGTTTCTCTTATGATCACTGATTTTGAAGAAGAAGAAGATGTTGAAGATTCTCGAGATGTATGGGAAGTATCAATGAATCAATTGAAAGCCACCATCGGAGGGTAGATTGACATTAACACTTAATAATATTTGGAAGCAGGCTTTAGGTCTGCTTTTTTTTATTGAGGCAAAGCTTTTGCATACGGCTGTTGTCAAAACCAAGCAGTATTGAAAAAAATATACCGCCTTTCCCTGGCCACCTTCATAGGTCCTTTTGTGGCTACCTTCTTTATCAGCCTTTTTGTGCTGGTAATGCAGTTTCTATGGAAGTACATAGATGAGTTGGCGGGTAAGGGTTTGGAGATGAGCGTTATTGGTGAGTTGCTTTTATATGCATCAGCCAACCTTATTCCTATGGCTATTCCACTGTCCATACTACTGTCTAGTATTATGACTTTTGGCAACATGGCTGAAAACCATGAGTTGCTGGCCTTTAAAACTACCGGGGTTTCACTACTAAGACTTATGAAACCTCTTACCATTGGGGTAATAGCCATTTCCACAGGTGCTTTCTTCTTTGCCAATATTGCTGTACCCAAGGCCAACCTGAAGTTTAAATCGCTGCTATATTCCATTAAGGAGCAAAAGCCGGCAATGGATATTGTTCCGGGTGCTTTTTATGGCGGTATTGAAGGCTTCAGTATTAGGGTAAGCGAAAAAGACCCGGAAACAGACCGCCTGTATGACGTAATGATTTACGACAAATCAGAAAACCGCGGCAACGTGATGGTGACCCGGGCCGAAGAAGGGGAGATGTATATTACTGAAGATGAGCGCTTCCTGATACTTGACCTTAAAAATGGAGCTCGATACCACGAAATGCCTGAGCAAAAAGGCAAATCCACTAAAACCTTTCCGCACAATATGCTGAAGTTTGAAGAGTATCAAATCCGTTTCGACCTGTCATCCTTCAACTTTAAGCGGGCCAAAGAAGAACTCTGGAAAAACAGCACTCAAATGATGAATCTCAATCAACTGAGTGCCTACATTGACACTACTCATATAAAAATTGAAAAGAAAATGGACTACACCAGAGAGTATAGTGTGGCCTATTTCAACTTTTTGAGTGATTCCAATTTTGCAGTCAATGATTCAACCTATGCAGCCTTTAACCCAAACGGTAAGTACATAAGCACCATTGAAGTGCTATCGTCTCGTGCTCTTATTCAAAGAGCTTTATCGCATGCCCGTAGTATAAAGGGTTCTCTAAAGAGTGCACATAATGAGTTGGACTACCAGCTGAACAGAAGAATTAGAGGGAAGATTGAGTTTCACAGAAAGTTTACCCTGTCTATTGCTTGCATACTTCTGTTTTTTGTTGGAGCACCACTGGGTGCCATTATTAGAAAAGGCGGACTTGGCCTGCCAGTGGTTATCTCAACCGTAATTTTTATTCTGTACTACATTGTAATGATAGGTACTGAAAAGGCCGCTAAGCAAGGTGCCATCTATGCCGAAGCCGGTATGTGGTTTCCCGTCACCTTTATTCTTCCATTTGCCTTTCTGTTAACAATACGCGCAAATAATGACTCAAAAGTTGGGAACTTTGGAGCCTTTATGAAAGGCCTGTTTAAGAAGAAGGATGCCAAAGAGCTCATTGAAGGTGATGCTACGGCTAAAGAAGTCGCTGGTAAAGAGTCTTTTGATCAAGAGCCTTCTAAGAACGTTTAATGAAGATTCTTCAAATCTGCTTGCGTGTTCCCTTTCCTACTCGCGACGGTGGTAGTATGGCCATGGCAAGTTTGGCTGAAGGCTTACACTTAGCAGGGGCCCACCTGCGCATGCTGGCCTTTAATACATCCAAGCATTTTGTTGAAGAAGAACGGATACAGGAAGAAGTAGTGAAGTACAATATGCGTACTCCCTACTTAGACAATAGCATATCGCCTATCAATGCGGCAATTAACCTGCTGGGCAGTAAACCCTTTCATGTATCGCGTTTTTACAATGAGGAAATTGATAGGGAACTGGTAAGCCTGTTGCAGAATGAAGATTTTGACGGCGTCATTTTTGAAAGCATATTCACGGCGCCTTATCTGGCAACCGTAAGAAAGTATTCAAAAGCTATATGCCTGCTTAGATCACACAATGTTGAGTTCAAAATTTGGGAAGGTGTGGCACAGGAAACATCCAACCCCATAAAAGGAGCTTATTTAAAAGTGCAGCTGGAGCGGCTCAGGAAGTATGAAATAGAGATGACCGGAGCCTTTGATTTGGTGGGGGCCATCACTTCGGTTGACGAAGCTTTTTACAAGGCACATAATTTTACCTCGACGGCTTTTACACTACCCTTTGGAATAACACCTCGCCCCAGAGAAGTACGAAATGTACAGGAGCAATTGGTCATTGGTTTTTTAGGTTCTATGGATTGGATGCCCAATCAAGAAGGCATTCGCTGGTTTGTAAAAGAGATTTGGCCCTCTATAGCACAAAGGTTTCCTAAGGTGGTGTGCAAAATAGCCGGGCGTCATATGCCAAAGGATATTCTGGCTCATTCAAACAATCGCCTTCAAATTGAAGGTGAGATACCCAATGCACGTGCCTTTCTCAAAGACCTTGATCTTACTGTAGTACCTCTGCGCTCGGGTAGCGGTGTGCGTATTAAGGTGCTGGAAAGCATGGCCAATGGCATCCCTGTAATAGCTACCACCATAGGTTATGAAGGGGTTAACGCCGTTCCTTGTACCTCAATTATGGAAGCCAACAATGCAGAGGCTTTTGTAAAGGCCATAGAAGAATTAGTAGCCAGTCCGGGGAAACTTGAACGTATTTCCAAAGCAGCTGTGGACTTGGTGAAAACCGAACACGATAAGAAGCGCATTGCAGAAGATGTTTTACATAGAATTCAAGCACTCAATTCGGTAGAAGCATGAAAATCATGGTTCTTACATCCCGGTTTCCCTATCCCCTTGAAAAAGGAGATAAGCTAAGGGTGTTTCACCAAATAGTGGGTTTGGCCAAGAGTAATGAGATTGTGCTTTGCTCTTTGACCGATCATGAAGTGAGCGAAGAACATCTGGATCAATTGCGTCCGCATTGCGCATCTATTCATTTGTTCCGCCTTTCTAAATGGCTTATCTACCCCAGGCTATTGCGTTGGTTTTTGCGCGGCAACTCAATTCAGGTGGGGTATTTTACCAACTATGTCATTCGCAGAAAAATCAGAAAGTTGGTTTTTAAAGAGAAACCTGATCATATTTATTGCCAACTGGTGCGGATGGCGGAGTATGTGAGAGACATATTCCATGTGTCAAAAACCATTGACTACATGGATGCATTCTCAAAAGGAATGGAACGAAGGGCTTCTGATTCACCATTTCCGCTCAACTATATTTTTAAGCGAGAGAGCAAATACCTGCGGGAGTATGAGGCCAAAGTGTTCTATGATTTTGACTTATGTACCATTATCTCAGAGCAGGACCGGGAATACATTAGGAACCCTTACAACGATCAGATAAAAGTGATTCCGAACGGGGTAAATACCTCTGAGTTCTTTTTTGAATCCAATCCAAAGGCCTCAGTAGACCTCCTGTTTGTGGGGAATATGAGCTACTACCCCAATGTAAAGGCGGCTGAGTACCTGGTGCAAAAAATAGGTGCTCAACTCAATGAAAAGGGCCTGGAGCTTAAAATTAATGTGGCAGGTGCCAGCCCATCGCCGCTGGTGCAAAGCCTCGCCTCAAATCAGGTAGAAGTATCAGGCTGGGTAGATGATATTGTGGCCACTTATCACAATGCCAAAATCTTTGTAGCACCCTTATTTCACGGCAGTGGTTTGCAGAATAAAATCCTGGAAGCAATGGCTTGTGGTGTTCCGGTAATTACCACCACTCAAACCAACAATGCCATTAAGGCAAAACCCGGTGAAGAGCTCGTATTGGCTGATAATGAACAAGAGTTTACAGATGCTATAATTCGCTTACTAGAGGATGAAAGCTATTTCATGGAGCTGCGGACAAAGGCCCGTAAATTTGTGGAACAGAATTATAGCTGGGATGTGTTTGTTTCAGCACTGTTAGACGAAATCAAGAAGACCTAAATGAGCTTAAATACAATAGAAGAAGCCCTCGAAGACGTAAAAAAAGGAAAAGTAATCATTGTAGTAGATGATGAAGACCGCGAAAACGAAGGCGACTTTCTGATACCTGCACGGCACGTAACTCCCGAAGTCATCAACTTTATGGCCAAGGAAGGGAGAGGGCTTATTTGTGCTCCCGTGCTTGACTCAAGAGCAGATGAGCTCGGACTTGAGTTAATGGTAGAAAGCAATACCGCATTGCATGAAACACCATTTACCGTTCCTATTGATTTAATTGGAAATGGATGTACCACCGGAATTTCGGCTCAGGACCGTGCCAAGACCGTGCTAGCCCTTATTGATCCAAATACTAAAGCATCAGACTTTGCCCGACCAGGCCATATTTTCCCTCTGCGTGCCCGTAAAGGTGGCGTATTGCGCCGGGCAGGACATACTGAAGCCTGTGTGGACATCGCTCGTATGTGTGGCTATGAGCCTGCTGGAGCCATTGTAGAGATAATGAACGACGATGGTACCATGGCACGCCTTCCACAACTGCTTGAAATTGCTGCCAAGTTTGACTTGAAGGTGATTTCCATAAAAGACATGATCCGCTACCGCATGGCAAAAGAGAGCCTTATTGAAAGGCAGATAGACAAAGTAGATATGCCTACGGAGTACGGTGATTTTGAGTTGATTGCTTTTAAACAAATTACCACTGATGAAACCCACCTGGCCCTTGTAAAAGGAGAGTGGACCAAGGAAGAGCCGGTATTGGTACGTGTGCATTCATCTTGCGTAACGGGCGATATTTTTGGCTCTTGCAGATGCGATTGTGGAGAACAACTGCACGCCGCCATGAATCTGGTACAGCAAGAAGGAAAGGGAGTAATTCTGTATATGAACCAGGAAGGACGCGGTATTGGGCTTCTTAATAAGCTTAAGGCCTATAAACTACAGCAAGAAGGAATGGATACTGTTGAAGCCAACCTTAAACTTGGTTTTAAAATGGATCACCGCGACTACGGAATAGGTGCACAGATATTGACAAGTCTGGGCATTGGAAAGATCAATTTGATTTCAAACAATCCTGCCAAAAGAACCGGGTTGGGGGGGTATGGACTTGAAATTGTAGGCCGTGTGCCGCTGGAAATAACACCTAACCAACACAACGAAAAGTATCTTAAGACCAAGCGCGACCGCATGGGACATGAAATACTCAAGAAGGACTAGGCTTCCTGGTCACTGCTCAAAGTATTGAAAGTTAAAAAATAGAAAGTTCCTGCTGCTTGCCTTTATTGAATGGCTCAGGTAGCCTTTCCTGTGTCTACTAAGTAGCCTTGCTGAGTGGCGCGTAGCGCTGTATCGAAGTTAGGGCAAGGAAGGAAGTAAAAGTTTTTGCTGTTTGCTTTATGAAATGATTCAAGTAGCCTTTCCTGTGTCTACCGAGTAGCCCTGCTGAGTGGCGCGGAGCGCTGTATCGGAGTTGGGGCAAGGAAGGAAGTAAAAGTTTTTGCCGTTTGCTTTATGAAATGATTCAAATAGCCTTTCCTGAGTCTACCGAGTAGCCCTGCTGAGTGGCGTGTAGCGCTGTATCGAAGTAGGGATTCAAAGAAGAATACACACAATTGTAAAATTTCACACTTTTGTAAACTAAATGCCCGGGCACCTACAGTACTCAGATTCGCGCTGCTAACAGGCGCTCAAGAGTTTTAGAACCACCAACAGGCAATTCGTCTCCAGCTACAAATTCTTCTACCACCTTTCCCTCGTCCATTACCAGTACCCGGTGGCAAATGGTGCTTACCAATTCAATATCATGGCTAATAAACAACAGACTCATTCCCTGCTTTTGAGCAAGAGACACCAGCAGTTTTGCTATTTGCCATTTAAGTGTAGCGTCAAGAGATGATACCGCCTCATCGCAAATAAGTACTTCAGGTGACGTGGCCAATGCCCTCGCAATGCATGCACGTTGCTTGAGACCTCCACTAAGCTGGAAAGGGCGGTAACCATAAAACTTGAGTGGAAGGCCTACCTGATCGAAAAGCGCCTCAGTTTTGGCCCTGCGTACCTTCTTATCTCTTATACCAGATACCCGTAAGGCCTCATTAACAGCATTGCCAATTTTTTGAAGTGGATCTAAAGCACTTCCAGGATGCTGAAAAATCATTTGCACCTTTCCGGTAGGATACTTAGGTGATAGTGAACCACTGTGTGGCACCAAACTGCATATGGCCTTTGACAATGTGCTCTTGCCGCAGCCTGAAGGCCCTACAATGCCCAATACTTCCTTGTGCTTCAATTGAAAGTCTACATTGTCTACAGCCTTAAGGTCTTTGAACCGCACATTGATACCTTCACCCTTGAGTGCAATAGAATCTCCCAGTGCACTTTTAGCTATAGTGTGTTGGCTGGAAGTGACCGAAGTATAAGGACTAAGACCATGCTCTTTTACCTCCAAAATGTGTGCTTTCAAATAGCGCAGCACTTTAAGGTCATGGGTAATAACCAAAAGAGCCGTTCCCTGTTCTCGCAAGCCAATTAGCAAGTCAAGCACCTGCTTTTGAGTAATAGTATCAAGAGAAGTGCTGGGTTCATCGGCTATTAAAAGGTCGGGCTTGTTTACCGTCGCCATTAAAATCATAAGCCGTTGCAATTGCCCTCCTGAAAGCTGGTGTGGGTACTTGGCCAAGTAGCCTTTACCATCCAGGTTAAACTTGGGCAACTCTTGTTGAATGAGTGCTGCAGCTTCTTTTTTGCCAATGCCCTGATGTTTCCTTACCACCTCAATTACTTGTTTGCCAATAGAGATAACAGGGTTAAAAGCCAGAGAAGGTTCTTGAAACACCATGCTTATATGTGCTCCATAAATGCGATGGTTCTTTCCTTTTTTGGCCGGGAATAGTTGGTGGTTTCCTGAGTCACTATGGAATGAAATACTTCCTGAATGATGTTGCAATTGTCTGGGAGCTACATTAAAAATGGTTTTCGCCAGTACAGATTTGCCGCTGCCACTTGGCCCCAGCAAACCAATGGTTTCCCCTTTTTGGATAGTGAGATTGGCATTTTTATAAATAACGTGCTCTTCCTCTTTTCCTTCGAAAGAGATTGACAGGTCTTTTACTTCTAGCAGGGTATTGCCTTCCATAGTGCAGTCTCAATATTAACCAATGGTACATTTGCGCAAAACAATTGTGTGGACTTTTCTTCTACCATAGCTGCTATAGCAACCCCTCCCGGTGTCTCAGCCACAGGCATGATTCGCGTATCGGGAAAAGAAGCCCTGAACAAGGTGAATCTCATTTTTAAAGGGAAAAACCTTGAACAGCAGCAGGGGCATACCATGCATTTTGGAAGAATAGTATCAGAAACAGGTGAGGTGGTAGATGAAGTAGTGGTTGGCGTATTTAAGGCACCACAGTCGTTTACGGGCGAAGATGTGGCCGAAATAAGTTGCCATGGCTCACCCTACGTATTACAAAAGGTAATGGAGCGCTTATATGATGTGGGTGTTAGGCAAGCCGAAGCCGGAGAGTATACCAAGCGCGCCTTCCTACATGGAAAATTGGACTTGGCCATGGCCGAGGCTGTGGGCGATTTAATCCATTCTGAATCTAAAGGAGCACATCTCTCAGCCATTCACCAGTTGAAGGGAGGAATGTCTAAAAAGATTGGGGAATTAAGAGAAGAGCTGGTAAAGCTCACTTCATTACTTGAACTGGAATTAGACTTTGGTGAAGAAGATGTAGAGTTTGCTGACAGAACACAGCTTACCAACATTCTGGAAGCCATTGCCAAAGAAGTACATGTGCTCATAGCCTCTTTTGCAACAGGAAAAATGGTGAAGAATGGTGTGTCAGTAGCCATTGTAGGGAGACCCAATGCAGGAAAATCAACCCTGCTCAATGCGCTACTGAATGAAGAAAAAGCCATTGTTTCTTCTATTGCAGGTACTACGCGTGATGTGATAGAGGATGTGGTAGAACTTGAAGGCGTATTGTTCCGCTTTTTTGATACTGCCGGGCTTAGAGATACCGACGATGAAATAGAAGGCCAGGGAATTAAGCGTGCCAGACAGAAGATGGAGCAGGCGCACGCCATCGTCTATTTATATGATGTGAATGAGCTGAACGCCAAAGAGCTGGCGCTTGAGCTACAGGCACTTCCTGAAGAAAAGCCAGTGATAGTGGTTGGGAATAAAACCGACCTTTTAGAAGATAATTCGGAACTTAATGCTTTTGAAAACAGCTTGTTCATTTCATCTAAAAAGCAGGAGAACATTGAAGTGCTCCAGGCTCAGTTGCTGGAGAAAGTGGGCTTAAGTAGCGAGAATAACGATTTTAGCCAGGTAACTACGCTTAGACATGTAGAAGCCTTAAAGAGAATTGACAGAGCCGTGGTAGACATTAGAAACGGCCTTACCAGTGGCATGTACTCTGAGTTGGTGATTCAGGACATTAAGATAGCTCTTGAAGCCATGGGCGAAATCACAGGAGAAGTTACCAATGATGAAATCCTTGGAAACATCTTTTCTAAGTTCTGTATTGGGAAGTAACTGCTGTTATTCCCTCATTTAAAGAGCTATCTTTACATCGTTATGCTACTTTAGCAGACATATCTAACCAGGGAATTTTCCTTTAAAAATGGATTTCTAATGAAGCCATGCCTCCATGGCTGTATTTCTTGGTTGCAATTCAATTTCATTTAACGTTTAAACCGTAGTGCTCAGCGTAAGTGTGAGTCCTGCACAATTTCAAATGATTATGTCTATTAAAGAATTAATAAAGCGGACTTCCATGCCTGTTCTGTACGAAAAAGGCAATGCATTCTTATGGAATGACCCACATATTTCAAGACAATTATTACAGGTACACTTGGATAAGGAAGTAGACCTTGCAAGTCGTAGAGAAACCACTATTACTTCAACAATTGATTGGATTCTTCAACAGTGTCCTAAAAAGCAGATGACAATACTTGATCTCGGCTGTGGCCCCGGATTGTATTGTAGCATTCTTGATGATAAGGGACATTCAGTTACTGGTATTGACATTTCAAGCAACTCCATAGCTTATGCCACGCAGCTGGCAATAGAACGCTCCAAGTCTATTAACTACATAAATGCCAACTATCTGAATGTTGATTTTGAGCTAAATACCTATGATTTGGTAATTATGATTTATACTGACTTTGGCGTGCTGTTTCCTGGTGAACAGGTAAAGCTTTTGAAGAAAGTTTATCGCTCATTAAAACCAGGGGGGCAATTCATTTTTGATGTCCTAAATGACATCGACCTTGAATCAAAGCTCACTCCTTTAAACTGGGAAGTCGCGGAATGTGGATTTTGGTCGGATAAACCCTATATGGTTCTATCGAATAGTTTCTTATACACCGATCAAAAGACTATCCTGTATCAACACAATGTTTTAACCAATAAAGAAGAGCTTAAAACATATCGTTTTTGGACTCAACATTTTTCAGAGAATGACATTACAGAGTTGGTATCAGAAATAGGCTTCAAAGTTTCAAGTTCTGTTTCCAACGTCTTACCTGAATCTGATCTTTGGGGTGGGAAGAATGTACGTTTCCTTACCCTTCTCAAGTAGTCTTTTCAGAATCCGGAGTTGATTTAGAAAGTCAGTTCCGGGTTTCTGTTGCCAGTCTAAATGCAATGAAGAATCGGCAAATCGATATAGTTCCTTAGCCAGTACATGGTATGGTTTCACAGGCTTGCGCCACACAAGGTTTGAGCTAGGAATTAAATAGGGTAAACCGCTGAAAACACCCTGTCAGAATTGTTTTGTTCTCCTTCTCGAACATCCTGATTCAGCAGATATACTAACACCGATTCTTCATTTTCTTCTTTCCTGCTGTTGTTCTTTGCCCTTATTTTGGAGCTCAAAGTATAGGCTCTGTAATTTCGATCAGAATTTTATCGTTGCTTATAGGTGTATTTCTGATAGGCCTTTGCCTACTCAAAAGTGTAGAAATGGTTACGCAAGCGCCCATGTCTCTTGTAGGCATATAAATGCCGGCTCATAGAAGTTAGGATTTCGAGTCCTCGTAAACGGATTAATATGTACAAGCACTTCAACAGATCTTCCATATTGTCAGAATGTATAGACTCCTTTTGGTGGTCGCAGAACGCAAGTAAAGAAGGTGAAAAAATGATTATCGTACCCGATGGTATGTTGAAGATCATCTTAATACTCAAAGACAATAAAGTTATCAGGTATTTTCTAAAGGGCTTATCGACCAAACCACAAGAGTTTACGGTACCACCAAAGACGGAAAGTATAGGCTGCCGTTTGAAAATATTGGCTCCGGAATATATCCTTAGAAAAAGCGTGAGTCATTTGGTGGATCGTAATGAATCATTACCACTTGATTATCTGAACGCAAGATTTATTGACTTCAACAATGTGGAGAAAGCCATAAAGGACTTAGAGAACGGTATACTGAGGGAAATGGTGAAAGAGGATATTCAGAGTCGTAAAATTCGGCTTTCTCAGCTTTTATATCAGACAGAAGGTCAGATGACGGTGAAGGAAGTAGGTGAACAAACGTCATGGTCTAGTAGACAGGTTAATAGATATTTTGATAGGTATTTAGGAATTAACCTGAAGACTTTCTTAAAGATTCAAAGAGCCTACTCAGCATATTTTAAAATTAGGGAAGGAGATCTCTCTCCTACAGAGAATTATTACGATCAATCCCACTATATCAGAGAGATTAAGGAGTATACTGGTGTTTCTCCGAAGAGAATTTATCAGAATGAAAATGACTTGTTTAAACACATAAGAAATAGTCAACGATGAGGTGATTCGTACCTAATCCCACTTTAATTGTGGATACTATTGAGGAAAGACCATTTTATACAATTCTGAACTTCTTAGAGGAAATAGTTTTGGGCCGTTAAAATCTACTTCTTCCAAGATGAGAATACTAAAGCAGGAGCATTACTTCCAAATAGTTGTAGGAGTGCATTTGGTTTTTTGGTTTGTTGATCTTTACAATTATCAAGGGGCTTTTACTGAGGTGGATTCCACAACCATGTTCTTTGGAGCACTTAAAGACGTTTCTTGGCAGAATATCCACCGAATTGCCGGGGAAGTATTTTCGTCATGGGTGGTTACGGTATTTGCATTTAATTTTCTGATGGCATCTCGAATGAAATGGGTAGAACGCATTTTTGGTGGCCTGGATAAAATGTATCTGATCCATAGAAGATCTGGGGTTATAGCGGTGATATTATTATTGGCACACTTTCTTGTGGTACCTCGCGATCTAACCAATACTGGGATTGGTCAACCTTTGGGTGTAGTTGCTTTGATGCTCATATTGATTGGGGTCATCCTCTCAGCATCACCATTCTTTAAAAGAAAAATTCCTTACCATAAATGGATAAATATTCACAAGCTTATGGGAGTATTTTACCTGTGTGGTGTTATTCACTCCTTTAGTGTTCACAGTCTTATACAAGAGCTGCCCATAGTTAGGTCGTACGTGTTTGGTATGGCACTCATTGGTGTAACAGCGTGGTTTTATAGGGCGTTTTTATTTGGGTTTTTCAATAGGAAGCTGCCTTATGAAATTGTTGCTATACAAGAGAAATCTGAGAATATCACTGAAGTAGCCCTTAATCAACTAGACACAAGGCTTCAATACCTTGCTGGTCAGTTTGCTTTTTTTACCTTTCCCGAATTAAGCCCAGGTGAACAGCATCCTTTTACAATTAGTAGTCACCCGTGTCACGACCATCTAAGAATAACCGTAAAGGATCTCGGTGACTATACCAGTGAGTTTTCAAAACTGAAAGTGGGTGATAAAGCCTACTTAGAAGGGCCATACGGACACTTTTCTTCAGCGTACATAAAAGAAAGAGAGCAGGTTTGGATAGCAGGTGGAATTGGCATCACCCCCTTTCTGTCTTTGGGTCATGATGTTTATACAAACAGAGTGATGCTTTATTGGTGTGTAAAGGATGAACAAGAAGCAGTTTATAAGGATGAGCTTGATCAGATCAAGACAAATAATCCGCGGTTTGACTATACCATATGGATATCGGCGAAGCAAGGGCATCTGAGTACAACGAAAATGGGGATGGAAAACTTTCTTGACAAAGGATATCTGATTTGCGGTCCGCATGCCTTAAAGACAAGCATAATAAAACAATTAAAAAAAGAAGGTGTCAAAGACGGTCATATCTACGATGAAGAGTTTGCCTTTAGATAGCCTAGCAATGGGTTCTATAAGGTGATGTTAGTCAAGCGATAAAATTAACGAGCAAATCAAAAAGACTGTGATGTCTCGGCGTGGATATGCAAGCCTACCAGGTATGAAAACAAGTATAAATCAAAAGGTAAACAATGGTAGGATGAGAACATTAAAGCAATAAAAGAAAATAGAGAGATATGAAAAATTTGAACTACCTAAGAATTAGTGGTATTGCCTTAGCTTTAGCTGGACTGAGTATGCTGCTAACAAGCAGTATTGGCATTTCCATCTCAAAGGTGCTTGTTCCCATGTTTATTGTGTCTGCGGGCCTTTTTTCATTTCTTTTCAGCTCAAAGAACAGGGGGGTTAGCTTAGCTAGACAATACCACCTTGCACAGGCAATTGGCTTAGTGGTTTGTGGTTTACTAGTAGCTATATTGCCTGAATCTCTTGAGGGTTTTTTAATGTACATAGCCTATTTCGTACTTCTCTCAGGCTCGTTGGAGTTGATCTTTGCATATTCAATTCTAAATGCCAAAATCAAGGTTTTCAATTGGAGTGTGCTCATCTCACGTTTTGTAGCGGCCGCCATATCATTTATTTTGGCTATCGTGCTACTTCTCAATTCAGTACTTGATCCACAAATAGGACTTCTAATAGCGGGTGCCGTGACTATTATTGGCGGCGCTTCAGTTTTAATCTTTGCTCGTAAAATAAAGAACGCGAATCCAGCTGATTTTGCTGAATAAGTTGAGCTATGTTACTGGAAGTTTTAAAAGGGATTTGCATTTTGCTGACGGGATTTCTAAGCGGAGGAACTTTGTACTCTTCTTTTATTGAAATCCCCGTTCGCCAAAAACTCAATGAAGCGGCCCAAATTCAGAATTGGAAACTAGTATTTGATAAGGCGCACAGACTATTGAAGGTATCTGGGCTGAGTACTTGCGCTCTGACATTGACAACTTGGTATCTTACATCAAATGTCTTGTGGTTAGTTTCCTTTTTTACACTCGTCTTGATTCTTCCATACACGAAGTTTTTACTTACCCAAACAAATGACATATTGCTCAAGTCGAAATCCGGCTCCGGTTTGGCTGACCATATCAGGAAATGGGATAGATTGCATCACGGGAGAACTGCTATATGCCTTTTAGGTTTTCTCTTATGTATAGCGGCAGCTTTGGGATAGCGAAATAAATTGTGGTTTGAGGATGACAACGTGAGTTTGGCGTAAATACTTAAAAGGTCTATAGTTCCAAATGAAGGGTATCGTTTTTCTGTTATAGAAGTTTGGCGTTGCTTGAAGTGATAACATGGCATACTTTTCAAGTGTCTAATCTTCGCATCAGCACTTAGAAGTGATACCCGTCGTCAATTATGGGCAAATTCTTCTTTCCTGCTGTTGTTCTTTGCCCTTATTTTGGAGCCCAAAGTATAAAAGAATATGGCTTCAGGCTTTTTTGCGGTTTTAGATGACATTGCCACCTTAATGGACGATGTGGCGACTATGGGAAAAGTTGCCGGTAAGAAAACTGCAGGGATCCTAGGCGACGACCTTGCCGTGAATGCGGAAAAAGCTTCGGGTTTCCTCTCTTCACGAGAGTTGCCAGTGCTATGGAGCATTACCAAAGGTTCCTTGCTCAACAAGCTTATTATACTACCTGTAGCCTTTTTGTTGAGTGCCTTTGTGCCAGTGGCCGTCACTGTAATCTTGATTATTGGTGGTTTGTACCTGGCCTATGAAGGAGCTGAAAAAATCTATGAGTTTTTTGCTCCGGGACATCATGGAGCTTCAGACGAAGAAGCCTCAGATGCGCCTGTTTCTGAAGAAGCAGCGCTTCAAACGGAAAAAAAGAAAGTAAAATCGGCTATAATCACAGACTTTATTCTTTCTGTTGAAATAGTCATTATCGCGCTTGGGTCAGTATCCGATCAGCCATTGTCCGTTCAAATTGGTGTGGTAAGCCTTATCGCCTTGCTGGCAACAGTGGGCGTGTATGGCATTGTGGCCATCATTGTAAGAATGGACGATTTTGGATTTAAGTTGATTGATCTTAACAAGGAAGACGATACATTTTCTGATAAAGTAGGAGGACTATTGGTGAGAGCCCTGCCTATAGTCATTAAGAGCCTTTCAGTTATAGGTACCATTGCACTTTTGCTCGTTTCAGGAGGCTTGTTTGTTCACAACCTAGATTTTGTACATCACCTTGAAGAAGCCATTCATATGCCTGCTATGTTGTTTGAGTTTTTAACCGGGCTGGTAGTAGGTTTTATAGTGCTGCTGCTCGTGTCAGCAGGTATGAAGTTGTGGAAGACCCTTAAAACATAAGTTCCAAACGAAGCCTGTATTGCTTCTTTAGCTATTCCTATCGCGATTTATGTTCAATTTCATCATTCACTTCATGAATGATAAGGTCAAGTTTGTTGATGCATCGCTTAAAAAAAGAAAGCAGAATTTCACTTTTCATCTCATCATTGTCCTTTTCAATGAGGTCTAACAGTCCTTTTATGGTAGCCACAGGGCCTCTCATATCATGTGAGTTTTTATAAGAGAGCTTTTCCAGAAAACAGAGATTTTCTTCAATTTTTGCTACGAGGTTTTTTCGTTCATTGATGTTAATAGATGCGCTTAGTATTTTTAGTGTCGTACCATCAGGGGCTCTTTCATAAACCATGTCGCGTGTAGAAATCCATATGTATTCACCATCGCCTCTCTTAATTCGATACTCAATTTCAAATACATTGCTTCCCGTACTATTGTTAAAGAGATCCATAAAATTGGCATAGCAGGCGCGATCGTCAGGATGTACAAGGTTTTGGCTAAAATTTTTGCAGAGCTCTAGAAAGTGGCTTTTTTCATAACCCAATAAGTCCATGAGTTCAGTAATGTTTGAAGAATAGCTGAAATCTTCTGAATGAACATCATACAGGTTAAATCGTGAATGCGACACATTAACTACTCCTGAAAAAAGTTTGTCCATATCCTCTCCTGTTATATTAGCCATATTGAATAAGTTTTAAGGGAGATACTGGCTAAATTTAATAAAAGTATTTACTGCGTTCTTTCAGGCTGCTGATTGTTTCCGATTTGAAATTTTGCAAAATGCCAATGGAACCAGACCATTCTGGTGAGATGATCATGTAGAGTTTGACCGGACAACCATGTCACCTACCGGCTGTTATCTACAACAAAAAGCGTTCGCTCATTACATCAACACATCTTTCTAAGGAAGTCTACCATAAGTTGTCCGTTGAATTTAAAGGACGCAAGGGAATTAAAGGATGACAGCTACACATTGGTGCCGCCAGACATTTATTTCCAGAGCATACTATTAATAGCAAGCAGATGAAAGCTCTTTTTACCACAACCATTCTACTTTTAATGTGTGGCCTGACGTGGGCTCAGGTTGAAATAATTTCAGTGCCGCAAATAGGGCAAGGTATGGCCCAAGAAGGTGATAACTTGTATATATCAGCTAGTACCAAGATTTATATGGTAGACCTCTCAGCCGCTACACCAGAGGCCACTCTCATTCTGGAGAATTTAAATTATATCTCAGCTCTAGCGGTACATGGAACGAATTTGTACATGGGCAACTTCGATAAAATTTTTGTTGTCGACCTCACTGCATCACCGTTGGTTGTTAAGGAAATAGCGACAGACTTAAGCTATGTGAGCGACCTTTTGGTGGACGGCGATGATATGTATGTTGCTGAGCAGAATGGCAGTAAAATTTCAAAATTTGACATAACCGAGGCAAGTCCAAATATTGTTGATGTAATAACAGATTTGAGCGCACCTACCGGATTGGTTAAGATAGCCAACTCTTTATATGTTACTCGCTATGGTGTTAGCAAGGTATCAAAAATAGATTTAACTGCGAGCCCTGTGGTTTATGAAGACATCGTTAGTACTGATGAAACTCCAGCTGGTATAGCTGCGATTGGCAACTACGTATATTATGCAGAATTTAATGGAGACGAAGGTGGACAAGGCAAAATTTCAAAAATTGATGTAACTGAGGCTATTCCAAGTCCTGAGGTACTTGTATCGGGTTTAGATGAAGTTTGGAGTATGATGAGCAAGGGCTGTCAGGTTTTTTATGCTGACCAATCTCAGCGTAAGATTTTCGCTCTTTCTTCTGAAGGCCTTGATAAAACTACCACTACCTTAAATGCCATGATCACTGCTAATCAGGTAGGGGCAACCTATCAGTGGATCAACTGCGCCGACAATAGTCCAATTGATGGCGAAACTGAGCAGAGCTACACGGCAAATACCAGTGGAGACTACGCGGTAATCATAAACTCTGGTGGTTGTATAGATACTTCTGATTGCGTGAATTTGACTATAGTAGGTCAGAATGATGTTGTTACAGGTGGCAGTGTTGCGGTATATCCCAATCCCAGCGAGGATGTTGTGAATGTCGATTTGGGAGCGTTTAGTAATGTTACTCTTACTGTTTTTGATGTTCGTGGACAGCTCGTTTATAGCCAGCAGCAAATCAATACATCCAATTATACCTTTGATGTAGCAGGAGCAGCGCCCGGTGTTTACATTATAGAGCTTAGTGCCCAAAACGAGCGCCTGCAGCATAGACTCATGGTGAAATAAATTGAGCAAAGCAACCAGGCAATTGTGAAGCCTGATGTTTCTCGAATAGGAACCGTACCTTACCAGTAAGTGCGGTTTTCTTTTTTCAGGGAAGTCCCAGGCTACTTAGGAGGCAGGCTCATTACATAGTCATAACTTTCATTGAGTAGCTTAATGAGCTTATCTTGGTCAGCCATCATGGCTTCAGGAATAAGGATGTATCCGCGCATTACCGCACCGTGTGATTTAAACAAGGTGGTATTGTGCTCTTTAAGGTATTTCTCCTGTACTTCTTTTGAGTACCTGAAGCCCAGTTCGCCGGCCTTATTCAAGAATGAAAACATATGGCCGTTGGCCGAAGTATAAGGGCCTGTTTTTCCCTTCCTTTCAAACCTTGGGCATTTGGCCACAAGAGCATCATAGATTTTGAGCTTTTCTTCCCACATATTATTGCTTTTCAACGAATTCCTTAAACTGCTTCATCCATTTTTCTCCCTGCTTTCTATACATCCCGGGAAACAATATTGCCATGAGCCGTGGCATTACCCAGTTCATTCGGGTATACTCAAATTCATACTCATACCTTGTTTTGTTATTTTCCAAGGCTATAAAACTACATTTCATGGTGTTGTCCATGTGCTTATGATGGTAAAAAGCCTCAAATGAGTCGGGCAAATGGTTGGCTCTAATGGTCTCGGTTAGTTCCATTTCGCGCTTTCCATAGGCATAGTACATTTTTGATACGGTGCCCACTTCATTTGCTGTACCGCTTATCAATTCCTTTTTTACAAACCCGTCCTGATACTCTCCTAGGTATTGAGGGTTAGAAAAGTATTTGATGACCTCATTTCTGGGCTTGGCTATTTCTACTGAACCTGAAAACTTCATGAACTAAATTAAATGATTTATTGCCAGCATAGATGCACCTTTTATGGCCATTGGAGGTTACATAAGGTGTTTTGTAACCTGTTTTTGTCATTTTTTTTCGCGATTCACCTTTTCAAGGTACTCCGAAGGGGCCATTCCTTCAAATTCTTTAAAAGCCCGGTAAAATGAAACCTTGTTGTTAAAGCCGGCTTGAAAAGAGATGTCAATGAGCTTCACCTTGTCAGCGCCCGCATTCAGCATAAGCCTTTTGGCTTCTTCTACTCTATACTGGGTGATGAGCTTTTTAAACGAACAGTTGAACTTCTGATTGATAATACTGGAAACTTGTGCCTGAGGGATGGCCACGGAAGCCGCGAATTTTTTGAGGTTCAGTTCATCGTCCAGGTAGATTTTATCCAGTTCCAATTGATCCAATATCAACTTTTCCTGTACCTCTCGTTTTTCCAGGTCACCCAGGTCGGGCGGTTTGGTGTTTATAAGTACGGATTTGTTCATGAGTTTAAAGGCCACCGACTGTACAATGAAGGTCATAGCCAACATGCTCATTTGGTTGATGCTAGCAAAACTGAGTTGCCCTAGAGGCTGGATGGCAAAATAGATAAGGTGCAGAAGCAGAAAAACCGAATAGGCAATTAATACTTTTCGGTACCAGTTTACCAGGGCATTGTTAGCCACCCTTTGCCTGAAGGTATTCATCCTCTTAATGCTCCAATACACATATAGGCCTATGTATAAGAAAAAGCTCAGGCTAAAATAGAAGTCAAAGCTTTGATAGGAAGGAACCCTATTCATGAAATCTTCTACAAAAGCCAACTTTTCAGTTCCTGCTTTTAGGTATAGGGGCATGTTGAGAAGCAGCATCAAACCAAAAGGGATTAAGTGCAGTGCGTGCTTTCGAGATAGTTTAAATCCTTTAACAGTGATGGCCGCAGTCATCATTAGCATAAGTGGCGGTTTTATAAAGCTTATGGGATGGCTAATACCCAGTAGGTGTGGTACAGCTTGTATGAAGTCAGTTTCTACCAACAGGCGTTCCAACAAAGTGATCCCCTCAATAATGAGTAGGGCCGCAAACAAAAGCCTGAACAAACCTTTTGATCTATCCTTTAGAAGTATAAAGGCAATAAACAGCGCTTGAAGAGCTCCGTAGGCTATTAAAGTGTTTAGTATGGTGGATGTATCCATAGTAAATCCCCTTTCTATACAAGTGCTTGGTCTTGTGGCTGGGGTGAATGGCTCAAAAATATTGATGATCGCTTTCAATGCCCCATCACCCGTGGTTTACCAAGAACAGGGAAGGCCCCGCCACAATGTACTTCGTTCACCACAAAGTTCCAGTCAGTCGTTTGTAAATGCTGGTTAGTCTATTAAATGTGGTTGTTGGTCTTTGTGTATTGATGTGCTAATCAACAGGCATTGTTATGAAGCGATTTTTTAAAAAGCTCAAAATTGAGCGCACTTTACTGCATTTGTTTGTGCTTATTTCCTTCCTATTCGGCACATTGTTCTTATTGGCAGGCATGATGGCTTGATGTTGTGCTGTCTTTGGTGAATTGAGGGGTGAAATTTGGTTTTAGGATCAAGAGTTAATAGGCTTTTGCAGAAGGTGTGTTTCACCAATGCTCACCCTCAATTTCCATAGTTCTAAAAATCTGCTCCAAACGTCGAAAGGAATTTTTGTACCCTTCAATGGCATCTACTTTTAAGGCATGGTAGTTACAAAAACGCTTTTATTGAAGGGGAGTATTCATAGCAAATGTGTGCTGATGGCATTCATTTCATGTATTACATCAATACCTTGTTGGAGTCAGGTTTCAAATAATCATGAAGCTGCCCTTTCGGCCTATGTACATCAAATAGAATGCAGTTCTGAGCCCGATGTCCAGTACAACCTTGGCCCGGTTGCTAACCTGGTAAAGGACAAAGACATTATAGCCATGGGAGAAGCATCTCATGGAGCGCATGAGTTTTTTGAAATAAAAGCCCAGATGTTTAAACAATTGGTTTTGCAGCATGGCTTTAGAATGTTCGCTATAGAAAGTACATTGGGCAATACCTATAGCATCAATCGTTTTCTTGCCTACGGTTTAGGCGACGCGAAAACAGCGCTGCGTGAGTTGGACAATGGCTATTGGAATTCTCAGGAGATTTTAGACCTGATTATATGGATGCGAGCCTACAATTTGCAGCACGAGGCAGACGAGCATCTATTCTTTTATGGCTTTGATGTGAACTCCCGCAGCGGGGCTGCTTATGCCATTCTGAAGTACATTCAGCTTGCCATGCCCAGCTACTTTAAGCTCAATGAGCAAAAACTTCGCATGAGTTTGTTTTCAAACAGTAGCGATGGCCGGGCAGGAAGAGAGGTTTTGAAGAAATACCTGGAAGCTGAGGAAGCAAGTTGCCTCAAAAACACAGCGCCATGGGAGTATGCATTGGCCATGCGCAGTTTTGTAAACTTAGAGCAGATAGACTCCATGCCCGCCCTTAGTATTAATGCTAGAGATAAGTATATGGCCGACAATGTGATGTGGATTCGTGAATCAGTTCTGCCCAAAATGATGCTGTTTGCCCATAATTTTCATGTGGCTAATCACAAAAACAAGAGGTACAAGACCATGGGCTATCATTTGGAGAAACGACTAACCTCTCAGTATGCGCCTATAGGCTTTGATTTTTATAGCGGAGAAGTAATTGTCAAGCGGGGAGGACATGTATTGGCCGTTGCTCTTTATGGTAATAAAAACGTTCTCAATACCGTAAAGCCCCCAAAACGCAATTCTTTCTCAGATCAATTGGCCCGCCTGCCCTATCCAATATTTTGTTTGGATATCCAGAGAGCCATAGTGGAGGAAACATCACTGAGAGATTGGTTTCATGAACCGCGGCTGGTTCATGATTTAGGTGCTTGGTGCGGCAGGGGACATAACCAGGCTCCCTACAATCTGAGCGAAGCATATGATGCCTTAATCTATGTCCATCAGGTAAGCCCATCAAAGCATTTGGTATATCCCGAGTAATGGCAAACAGTGTAGCTATGAGAGTTTTTCATAAAGTCATTTCATGCTTTGAGCAAAGGCAGTGTATTTTGTGCAGAACGTAGTACTTATAAATGTGCCAGTCTATCTTCAAAAGCTTCTAAAGTACCTGGGCAATCGATGGTTCTTAAATGTGCTTTTTTGGCTGTTTTGGTTGGCCCTGGGCATGTATTTCAATAAGGTAAGTCAGGCAGGAAGACCTCAGGTCGTGGTGGTTCAAAATTTTGTACTGGAATTGTTTCGTTTTGGTTTGCCTGTGTACATCAATAATTTGGTTTTGCTGCCCACATTGGCATATAGGCGGCAGTCTTTTTTATACCTACTCTCCATTGTGCTTTTGGTGGTGTTGGTTACCACGGTGCATTCGTTTTTGTACCATGCCTGGCTAAATCACTACTGGGGTGGCTTTTTATACTATCAAAACCCTACCATTGATGCCTTGGGTATTGTTGTATTTCTTTTGGTGTTTACGGGTATACAAATTGGCCGTGACTTTATTCGACACAGAGAAGAAGTTGCGGAACTGGAAAAGCTGCAAATGCAGACCGAAATGGAACACCTAAAGGCTCAGGTGCATCCACACTTCCTTTTTAACACCCTCAACAATTTGTACGGTCTTTCCCTTCAGGTAGAGCATGAAGTATTGTCAGACAGCATTTTAAAGCTATCAACCATACTTAGGTATGTGCTACAACAAGAAGGGCAGGAGCTACATTCCCTCAATACTGAGGTGGAGGTACTGAGCAATCTTGTAGATCTGGAGAAGCTGAGACATCCTCAAGCAAACAGCATTGAGTTGCAAGTAGAAGGAACCTTACAAGACTGGCAAATAGCTCCCCTGATACTCTTACCGCTTGTAGAAAATAGCCTTAAGTACGGATTGAGCGAGCCGAACAGAAAAGGCTGGTGCCGCTTACATATTGTAGTGACTTCTGGAGGCCAGTTGAACCTGAAAACGAGCAATTACAAACCGACTGCGCAAGAACCTGCTTCTACAGGTCTGGGTTTGAAGAACGTGCGCCGACGCCTGGACCTGTTGTATCCTGATAAGTACGAGCTTAGTATTTGCACCACAGCAGACTCTCATTCCCTCACTTTACAAATGGATCTAACCTAATGCACAAATGCCTAATAGTAGACGATGAACCTTTGGCTGTTGAAATCCTAGAGTCCTACGTTGGGCGCCTTCCGGACTTTCAGGTAATAGGTACTTATTATTCGGCTGTTGAGGCCTTTGAGTCATTGCAACAAACCTTACCTGATTTGTTGCTAATGGATATTAAAATGCCAGGGCTCAATGGAATTCAATTGCTCAAGAGTCTTAAAAAAAGGCCACAGGTGCTGTTCACCACTGCTCATAAAGAGTATGCCATTGAGGGCTTTGAGCTTGATGCTGTAGACTACCTCTTAAAACCTTTTGGCTTTCCCAGGTTTCAAAAGGCCATAGAAAAATACCTTCGGCTTATGACAGCCACCTCCCTAGAAGCTTCGCATACCGAGAAGTTTTTATTGGTTAGATCAGACGGGAAATGGGTGAAAACACCTCACCAGCAGATACTTTTTATTGAAGGGCTTAAAGACTATGTAAGAGTGCATACGCCTCAAAAGAGAATTATGGTGCACGCCACAATGAAGGAGCTTGCAGAACAACTTCCACAGGAGCATTTCCTCAGAATTCACCGATCCTATATTATTAATTGGCAATATGTTGCCGAAGTGGAAGGGCATTCGTTTAAGGTGAATGAGCGGCTGCTTCCCGTGGGCAGAACCTATAGGTCACAGGTACAGGCGCAGCTAAAGAAGAGACAGTCCCTGTAATACAGTATTCCGCTATGCACTCATACAATGGAGTAGGATGTGCAAGCTTTTAAGCCATAAGGTGCAATACTAAACCTTGTCTTCCTTCCTTTGTTGTTTCAAAACGAGTTGATAGAGCCCATGCTTGTTTCAGATATCTTAATCACCGAAAAAGAAAAAGTAAGTCTTGATGATGTGTTTATTCACGACGAAAGCCGACAAACCATTCAGCAATTGATGCGCGAATACCGTTTTATTGATGAATTGAGACGGTATCGTTTGCCTGTAAACAATAAGCTCATGCTTCACGGTAGTTCAGGCTGCGGTAAAACAACTACTGCAAAGGCCATAGCAAGTATGCTTAACAAGCCCTTGTATGTTCTTAATCTAAGCAATTTCGTTTCTGCAAAAATTGGAGAGACCTCACAAAACGTTAAAAGAGTATTTGACAAGGCTGCCAGAGAGAGTGCCGTACTGTTTCTTGACGAGTTTGACCAAATTGGAAAGGCCCGGAGCAATGACGATAAGGAAGTAGGAGAGATGCGGCGATTAGTGAACACACTCTTGCAGCTGATGGACTACTTTCCGGAAAGGGCCTTACTTATTGCGGCGACCAATTTTTTGGAGATCATTGATCCGGCCATCATCAGGCGGTTTCAGGTAATGGTGCGCTATACCATGCCAAGCAAAGAAGTACTGGATGCCTATTACGACAAATTAGCCGAAGAATTGCCCGAGCATTTAAAGGTATTTACAAGACGCTATGGAATATCATACGCCGAGGCAAAGGATTATGCCTATACCCAGGTGAAAACCATTTTAATAGACGAACTGGAGCGTGCTGCTCAGGAAGCTTAAGTGTACCTTCTAAACCCTTGCCCGGTTTGGCTACTTTTCCATTTGCTTGTTTGCAAAATCAATCTTCTTCTGGAGGTCTGGAATCCAAATATCCGGCCCGCCTCGTAGGTAACCCATTTTGGCCATGGCGTTAAGAGACCTTCCTCCCGTGTCAGGATTGGTTTTGGTTTTAAACACCCATATGGTAGGATAGCCACTTACTCTAAGTGCTCTTTGCAATCCAGCGTTTTGGCTTGCAATTTCCTGTGGAAGTTTAAATGACTTTGGAAAGTCTACTTCCAGCAGTACCACGTTTTCGGCAGCCCATTCCTTGAACTTTTTAGTGGCGAAAACCTCACGTTTCAATACTTTACACCAACCACACCAGTCCGATCCGGTAAAGTTGGCTAAAATAGGTTTCCCTGTTTCCTGCGATATTTTTTCAGCTTCTTCCAGGGCCACATACCAACCTGGAATGGAAGCGCTGTATTCGTTTTGTTTGGAGCTGCTAAAGACTATGGTTCCCAAGGCAAGTAGGGCTATAGGTATAAGTAGTGTGGCTTTTTTCATGATGGTAGCAATTTTGGGATAAATGCTGATGTCCTCCACAGGAAGCATTTATGTACGAAAAGTACGAAGATCTTAAGTAAAGGGTTGGAAATGCCAATGTAGATGCCCACTTTAGCTCTTTTTAAGCCAACAGAAAGTTAAGAGAGAAACTACCGTTCATGTCATCTTTTAAAGAGCAATACGGATTTACGCAGGAAGAATGGGATGCATGTTTAAAGGTGCTCAATAAATTGAAAGACAGTCCCTTTGAAAATCCGGAAAATATGCTTTTCAGCACCTTGCTAACCAAAGTGGCAAAGAAGGCCAAAAAGGAGCAGTCTAAAGAGCGTAAAAAGAGAACGGTGGACGTGACCCTTGATTCAGTGTTGGCCAAAAACGCCAGTGAAGGAACCACATTCTTTGGCAACGAACAAAGGGACTCTGAACACTACTACACTCATGTAGAGGTTCCCAAGAAGTGTTACAGTTGCAACACACCCTACCATAATGTGCACTCATTTTACCACAGACTGTGCCCCGATTGTGCTTCAACCAATCTTGAACAGCGCTGGAGAACGGTAGACTTGAAAGGTAGAAACGTCATTTTAACTGGGGGGAGAGTAAAAGTGGGCTACGCTACTGCTTTGAAGCTTTTAAGGGCAGGAGCCAACCTTACTGTTACCACCCGCTTTCCAGGTTTGGCATTAGAAAATTTTGAAAATGAAGAAGACTATGAAACCTGGTCTCAAAACCTCTTGGTGTACGGTCTTGACTTGAGAATGATCAAAGATGTAGAGCAGTTCACATCCTTCTATAGCGAACGTTTTGGAGCTTTGGATATTCTTATTAATAATGCCGCGCAAACCATAAAGTATACGGACGAGCATTACGCTCCAATAGTAAGTAGGGAGCAAAAAATCATAGGAAACAAGGCAGCAACAGGAAGACAGCTTATTGGCAATAAGAGTTTGGCAAACAACAAACTCATTGGCGCCTCTTTTAATATGGAGCATATTGAACTCAACAGGTTTGGACAACCCGTTGACAGAAGAACAAAGAATAGCTGGAATTCGGGCCTGGAAGATATTCCACCAGTTGAGCTATTGGAAGTAAGTCTTATCAATCAGATATCGCCTTTTCTACTTATCCAATCGCTAACGCCTTTGTTCAGGAAGTCTGGTTTTGACCACAAGTTTATTGTGAACGTTAGTTCCTCAGAAGGTCAGTTCAGTTATACCAATAAAACCAGTGACCACCCTCATACCAACATGACCAAAGCCGCATTGAATATGATGACCCTTACGGCGGCAAAAGAATATAGTGCTGATGGCATACTGATGAATAGTGTTGATGTTGGCTGGATTTCAACCGGAGCGAACGAAAAACTAAGAGCGCGCCAGTTTGAGATAGGATATATTCCACCTCTCGATTCTGTAGATGGCGCCGCACGTATTCTTTATCCTATTTTTGAGTGTCTTGAAAAACGACAGGTCTTAGTTGGGAAGCTTTTAAAAAACTACCAAATAGAAGATTGGTAAAGATTTCGAGGAGCGCTGGTGTAAATGGAAGCACATGAATTTTTCAAGTTTGAGGTACAAGTTCGAACCTTGTGCGCTTCTTGTTTTTTTATAAAATACAATTGATTAAGAAATAGGAGTGTTGGTGTAATTGGAAGCATGTGGGACTCATACCCCCGGGAGCAAGTTCGAGTCTTGCACACTCCTTGTTTTTATAAAGCCGAAGCGAAATCAATTTGCGTTCAAGAAAAACTGTAAACCTTTTACTGCCAACTCCTTTTTAACCATCATGCCCAAAGCAATTGTAATAGGTGCAGGTATCGCGGGTATTGCCACAGCTATCCGCCTAAGGAAAAAAGGCTACGAGGTTACCGTATATGAAGCCAATGCTTACACCGGAGGCAAGTTGCATGCATTTAAAAGCAAAGGCTATCGTTTTGATGCCGGTCCCTCATTGTTTACCATGCCACAATACGTGGAAGCCCTTTTCAGCTTATGTAAGGAGCCTACTGAAGAGCACTTTACATATAAAAGAAAGGATACCGTATGCCATTATTTTTGGGAAGACGGGCAGCGCTTTGTGGCAAGGGCCGACAAGGACGAATTTATTGATGATGCAGCTAAAACCTTTCAGGAAGACAGGTCTGTTATTGCCAAATACCTGCGGCGAAATGCTGAGAAATACGCTATAACGCATCATGTGTTTTTAGAGAAGTCTCTACACAAGCTTTCTACTTATTTCAGCTGGGATACCTTCAAGTCCTTTTTGCAAATGCCCAGGCTACACATTAGCAAGTCCTTGCATAAGCTCAATAGGCAAACGTTTAACAATGAGAAACTTGTGCAGCTGTTTGACAGATATGCTACCTACAACGGTTCTGACCCTTACAAAACGCCAGGTATCATGTCTATCATACCTCATTTAGAGATGCATTTTGGCACCTTTTTTCCTACAAATGGTATGCATGATATTTCGCAGTCACTTACCAAATTGGCAGAGCGGCAAGGCATTCAATTTGAGCTGAATAGTAAGGTTTCAAAAATTGTGGTGCAAGGTGGCCAGGCCAGGGGAGTAGAAGTAAAGGGTAGCACTCAGTCAGCTGAAGTGGTAGTAAGCAATATGGATGTTTTCTCCAGTTATAAGCATTTGCTAAAAGACCAGAAGCAACCTGAAAAAACGCTGCGACAAGAGCGCTCAAGCTCTGCTTTGATATTTTATTGGGGTATTAAAAAGGAGTTCCCTGAACTTGATTTGCACAACATCTTTTTCAGTGACAATTACAGAGAAGAATTCAGACAGTTGTTTGATGAAAAAGGCCTGTTCAACGATCCTACAGTATATGTGCACATCAGCAGTAAAGACAAGCCCGACGACGCGCCGGAAGGCTGTGAAAACTGGTTCGTGATGATCAATACCCCGGGCAATTTTGGTCAAGACTGGGAGCGGCTCAAAAAGGAAGCCCGAGCCAACATATTGGCCAAATTAAAGCGCATTTTGGGTGAAGATATTGAATCGCTCATAGAAACGGAAGATGTGCTGGAACCCATTACCATTGAAAGCAAAACCAGCTCACATCGTGGGTCCTTGTATGGTGCCAGTAGCAATTCACAGTTTGCCGCATTCTTGCGTCATCCTAATTTCTCAGGCAAAATAGAGAACCTGTACTTCTGTGGTGGTTCCGTTCATCCTGGTGGCGGCATCCCTTTATGCCTTCTCAGTGCCAGGATTACTGCTGATATGGTGCCGGAAATCAGGAGCTAAAGTGTAGTTACTTCAATTTTCTTTGGCGTTTTTAGCCTTAAAGTAATCCGGTTTCCAAACCAAATTCCCGAAAACAATCCGAAGGCGATCTCTCCAGGTTTTACACCGTTTTACTTCTTTCCAAATATTTAAATATTCAATGAAGTTGATTTTAATGGGGTTGTTGGTTTTGATGTTTTTAGTAAGACCGTATACCACCCTTTCTTCCTCCCGCTGAAAAGTGCCAAAGAGTTTGTCCCAGAGTATGAGAATGCCCCCATAGTTTTTATCCAGGTATTTTTTGTTTGATCCGTGGTGTACACGATGTACTGAAGGAGTATTGAATACTTCGTCAAGCCAGCCCAGCTTTACAATGCGCTCAGTGTGTATCCAGGTTTGGTATTGAGCCACCAGAATCAAAGCCACTATGGCCTGGAAAGGATTAAAGCCAATGAGCACCATGGGAATGAGGAAGATCCATTCAATAGCGCTTTCTATAATGCTCAAACGCATGGAAACTGTGAGGTTATAGTCTTCAGAAGAATGGTGTACGCTGTGACTGGCCCATAGAATGCGATGTTCATGTTCCAGGCGATGCATCCAGTAGTAGGTAAAATCAGCGGCAATTAATGCCAATACCCAGGTCCAGTGGTTCATGGGTATTTCCAAAGGAGTAATCCAATGGAAAGGCATCAAGCAAATAACTCCGATAGCACCAAAGGCAGTTTTCTCAATGAATTCACCAAGAATGAAGATCATAATATTGGCAGCAGAGTCCTTCCATCGGCGTTCTTTTTTAGTGAAGAAATCCAATACTATTTCAAAGGCAATAATGCCAAGGTTAAAAAGAAAGAAGTAGCCCACATATTCCATAATGCGGCTGTTTTCTATGAGTTGAGTAAAATGACTGAAGCTCATATCCTAGCTTTTGAAATGTATTTTCAGATCACCAGCTTCCTTATCATTTGGGTCGTCTATAACCAGTATGAGTTCGTTGCCATCTAAGTCATGTACTATAAAAACCAACTCTTCATTGTCTCCTTTTACACTGAGGTGAATACGTCTTTTTGCAACATCCAGTCGCCACTTTCCTTCTTCATACAATCCTTCAGAAACAGATGTAAACGACATGTCATTTTTTAAGAACAGGTAGTCATTGGCTTCCTGGTCCCCCGGTGCTTCGGTAAAGAACAGGTAGCTGTATTCTTCAAGGTTCCATTTTCTCGAAAGAGATGCTACACTCAGTCCAGATGTCCGGGTGTCCGAATATGTTGCCGAACTCCATAGGGATAGGCTAAATACAGCTATTAGACCATTACGCGTTATGTTCATGTTCCGATTTTTTAGGAATGAAGTAAGAAAACCATAGAAACCATAAGGCGTGACTCAGGGCCCAAAACGATTCCTTCCCCAGAAAAAAGGAGTGCATTTCAGACACATAGAATAGACCTATAAAACCCAGAAAGCCCAGGTACCAATACTTGGAAAATGCAGTTGCTTTAATTGCTTTTGAATGACTCATAAGGCAAGATTATGAGTCGTTGATGGCAATTATTTGTGCATTTTGGACAATCTATTCTATAGGGATGTAAATCTCAGTAAGTAGTTCGTCTTTTGTTACTTCCTGTTCGTCATTCAAAAAGAACTCCAGTACCGGAGCGTCTTTCATTTCATAGGGGATATGATTTAGCCAACTCGCGTAGATGCTGTTATAGGTGTCAACAGAACTTTCGTGCGAACCTTGATGCAGGAATTTTAGGTATTTACCTCCCCGAACCTGCTTCACTCTGAAGAGTCCCTCGGGCTCAAAATGCAATTCTCTCTCCAATACAATTCCCAGATTGTACCTGCAGTGAATGCTGTCACTTATATCATTATCGTCCAGGATTTCAGCCAGGTAAATGGTGTTGGCATCAAGTAGTCCCTTGTCTTCTGCATAAGAAGCAAAACGCTCCCATAGATTGTTTATGGCGGCCAGGTCTTCATACGAGCCTTTGTATTCCAGACCAAACATATAGAAGGCAGGAAGTCGTTTCACGCTATACTTAAGACTGGTGCTGGTATGTGTTCCATCTGTAGTAAAGGAGCCCGTCATCTCATGTAATGCCTTGCTGCTTTCCCTGAATGCAGACGGCGAACAGTTGAAGCGCTTCTTAAAAGCATTGCTTAAGGCAGCAACATCTGAATAGCCCACTTCAAAGGCAATGTCGGCAATAGATGCATTGGAGTATTTTAAGATTTGAGCAGCGCGCTCTAGTCTAATTCGCTTTATGTGTTTGCCAATAGTTTCGTGGTGCAGTGCCTCAAAGATTCTATTGATATTCCTGTAGGAATAATTGCAGGCGGCCTCTATTGCCGGAATGTCAATACGCTCCTTAAGGTTTTCTTCAATGAAACTGAGCAGGCGTCTGTAGCGATTCAGTTGAGTGTTATTCTTCATGCCAGCCTCCAAACTTAGAGGAATGCTCAGGTCTCAGTTTGTTCTTTTTGGACAGTTAATTACTTCCACTTAATTCCGCAGCCGATGCTCGGCTTTTGTTCAAAGTTTACAGGAAGTTCTTCAAGCATAAGGTCCATTACTTTACGCATGTCCTCACCCGTTACTGGCCGGGCGTTACCTGGCCTTGAGTCGTCCAGCTGTCCATGGTATACTGAAGTAAGCTGCGCGTCAAAGATGTAAAAGTCAGGTGTGCATGCTGCATCGTAGGCTTTTGCTACGGATTGGCTTTCATCATACAAGTAGGGAAAGGGGTAGTTGAGTTTTTCAGCTACTTCCTTCATATGTTCAGGAGCATCTTGCGGGTAGTTCACAATATCGTTACTGCTAATGGCTACAAAACTGAATCCCTTTGTCATATAGTCATTGGCCAACCTTACCAATTCCTCGTTGACATGGATTACAAAAGGGCAATGATTGCAAATAAACATCACTACGGTGCCCTTCTCACCTTTCAGGTTTTGTAGCGTAGTCATCTCGTTATTTACTACGTTGGGTAGGTTAAAATCAGGGGCTTTTTGTCCTATGTCAAAAGGGTTAGATGCAGTTAAGGCCATGTCGTTTTCTTTTTGAAGATAAGTGCCGTTAAAGTGGCTTGCTTGTGCCAACAAAATTAGTTCAACATGTGTTCCGCCGTAGGGACGCGCCGGGCTTAAGAAGAAGTGAGCAGGCTCTTCAACCTATGTTCAACAAACTGTTGTTCCACGCTATTTCCCATCAACGGTATTGCCCTCTGGTACAGCAGCTGGGCCGCATTAATGTTGCCCTGACTAATTTCCAATTCTGCTTTCAATAGAAAATAGGGGTAGAAATTCGTGAGTTGTGGGAAATTATGTTCGAGCTTTTTTAGCTCTTGAATAGTGTCTGTGCTGCCTTTTGCATACATCATGGCCACCAGTCTGTTTATCTGTACTACGTAGGAATTATTGAATTCTAGCAAGGCATCAAAATGTTCCAGAATAAGCTGCCAATCAGTAGATGCAAAACTGGGAGCATAGGTATGACAGGCGGCTATACCTGCCTGCAGGTGGTAGGCACTTATTTCATCCCCTTCAGAAGCTTTGTTCAGGTATTGAAGCCCCTCGTTTATCATTGCCTTGGCATAAAGGCTGCGGTCCTGATCTTTAAGAAGTATTAGTTGTCCTTCCTGGCTCACTCTGGCCGGTAAACGTGCTGTTTGAAAAAGCAATAGGGCCAGAAAGGCATTGGACTTTGTAGAGGTGGTGAGAGGATGCCTGCAAATAAGCTTTGCCAGGCGAATGGCTTCCAAACAAAGATCATCAGAAGTGAGAGCCAATCCTGTGGCGGCTTTGTAACCGTTGTTAAAGAGTAGGTATACGGTACTCAATACACTGTCGGTTCGTTTCTTTATGTCTTGATCTGTGAGGTCATAAACGGCCCCCACTTGTTTTAGCCTTTCTTTTCCACGTTGAATGGATTTGGAAGTAGCTTCCTTTCCCTTTAACAAGGCTGTTGCAATATCATCCATTTTAAGACCACCAATAATCTTAAGAGTCAATGCCACCTGCGTTTCTGGCGACAGCGCAGGGTCGCAGCAGGTAAACATGGTTCTTAGCACATCATCATTGATCATTTGATCTATTTCTAAGGAATTGTCTTCAGACCTGGCTAAATAGGTTAAATGTTCTGCAATGTGTGTAGCCTTATTTTCCAACTGCCTCAGCTTTCGTAGTTGATCTATCGCCACATTTCTGGCGGTAAAAAACATCCATGAACTGGGCGCTTCAGGGCTCCCTTTAGTGGCCCAGTGTTGTATGGCCTTTAACATGGTTTCCTGTACTACATCCTCTATCAGATCCAAATGTTGAGGGCCTAAAAGGTTGTGAAGAGCCGCTTTTAATTTTCCGGACTCATGCCTGAAAAAGCGGTCTACGTTTTTGTGTATGGAAGTTTCTAAGGACCCGGGTTCCATGTTTTGGAGAACCGCATTTGGCGGTAGCTTCAAAAGTAAGAGCCTACAGGTGTCTGAAAAAGTTGTTTCTTATATCGCGGCGATCGGACGCACTTCAATTGTTCCTCCCTGAAGCACATGAGGACAGGTTTTGGCTATTGAGCAGGCTTCTTCCAGATGATCCGCTGCCAGTATGAAATAGCCACCTATGGCCTCTTTGGTTTCAGAAAAAGGGCCGTCTGATACAATCCCATTTCGGTTTACAATCTTTTTACCCGTGGATGCCAAAGGGCTCCCAGCCTTCAAAATGCCTTTTGCCTGCAGTTCCTGTAGCCATTGCAGGTATTTGTCCATTTCAGCCTTTTGCTCCTCAGCACTAAGGTTGGCTCCTTCATTAGTAGTGCCACTAAGCAGCAACATATATTCGTTCATTATGTTATTCCTTGTAAAAGTGAAATATAAGCCCCTGCAATACGGATCACAAGGGCCATGAATCTACAATCCTAAACGTTCGTTGTTTTTACGGGTGTTTTTAAAAGTCACAATGGCGATGCTGGTGTTAAGTACCATTACAGAGCCAAACATAATTGGGTATAGGTCAGGAGCTTGATCCTGCAGTTGAAGCTCTACTACGGTAAGGCCAATGGCACCAGCCATCATGCCCAGGCTGGTGAGCAAAGGTTGTTCGCCGGTGTATAGGTAGCCAAGCCCAGGAAAAAAGAAATTCATTCCTGCCGCCAGCAAGGGGCTTTTTTTAGTGCTAAACCGCTCTTCCTTTGGAGCACTGTACAGTCCCACTTCATTCAAAGAGAATTTAATGCCATTACAATTTGAAAACTCCTGAAACAGGAAGTGCTGCCTGTGAGCAGTGTTTTTGAAAAACGATTGACTGGCAAATGATGAAGTCTGGTGTAGTTGCCACTCAGTGCTGCCAAATCCCGCTCCAGTTGGCTTCTGTAAAAGGGAGCCTTTTGACATACTGGTGAGATCAAAAGCCTGTGTTTGAAAACTGAAGGCCATAAGCACAACGATTAGGTAAAGTCCTTTGCTACGGAAGTTTTTAAAGAGAGTAATCATATAATCTTTTTGCTTGTTTCCATAAAGACGTTTCATTCCAAAAGCGGCGGACATTCCGATGAAAAAAACATAGGGACTCTGATGGACCTTGGAGAACCAGCGACGAATTTGCTGTTGTGGAGGTCGAATAGACCGGAATTCGATGTATGAACTAGCTTCAATAGCCCTTTGATAATAAGATTGTTTGGCCCTTACGAGCAAAAAGAACCGCCATGTCCGAAACCACTCATACATCCTTTGGCTTTCCAGCCGTAAAAAAAGCGCATTGGTCCAATGCGTTCACTGCGGTTTCAGCCCTTGTTTTTGTTATTCTGGTAATTACCATGCTGGCAAGCCCTCGTTGGCTTGAGTCCTTGGAAGCATTCAAGTATGCTCTGGTACTGGTGCCCATTATAATGGTGGCAGCCGGTATTTGGTTTACCAGAAGGCACACTCATCAGGTACAAGGTTTTTTAGAACATGCCGCCACAAGAGCGCAAAAACTGTCACGTGAAGACTTCACAAAAGAAAAGAGTGACCCTGTAATGCATAACGATCTTGAAAACGCACTTCAAGACGTAGAAACTACCATTAAGAGAAACTTAAGCGATTTAGAACAACAGGAAATTTTAACGAAGAGCATTGACGATCAAAGCTGGCACAAAACGCGACTTACCCAAATGTTTGACGTCACTAAGGGAATTACGGACCTCGATGAACTTTGTGATAAAATTATTAGGGAATTGGCCGAGCAATTGAAAGTAGGTGTGGCCGCACTCTTTGTCAATCAGAATTTTTTTAATAAGGAGGAAGAAGTATTATTTAAGCTCAAAGCTTCTTATGCCTATACCAAGAGAAAAGGTTTATCCAACGAATTTTCGCTTGGAGAGGGCCTTGTAGGTCAATGTGCGCTTGAAAAAAAGAGCATTGTTATTTCCAATATTCCTGAAGACTACGTATCCATTCAATCAGGTTTGGGAGAATCCGTTCCAACTGAGATTATGGCTATCCCGATTCTATTTGCCGATCATGTAATTACAGTAATTGAACTTGGGCTTACCAGGGCATTCACTCAGCTTGAATTAGACTATCTTGAAGATGTGGCCACAAGTTTGGGAGTGGCTATTAATGGAGTAATAGAGCGGAGTAAGACTGAAGAACTCTCACGTGAAATAGGTAATCAACTACAGGCCATCAATAGGTCAAATGCAGCTATTGAATTTGACCCAGACGGCAATATTCTTACGGCCAATCAGATTTTTCTGAATCTTATGGGTTATGAGCTTGACGAAGTAGTTGGAAAACACCACTCCATCTTCGTAGATGCTGAGTATGGTCAGTCAAAGGCTTATAAAAAGTGGTGGCTGGATTTTAAGAACGGCAAGTTTGTCTCCGATGTTTTCAACCGCTACACCAAGTCTGGCAAGGAAGTGTGGATACAGGGCAATTATAACCCTATCATGGATGCCAATGGCAAAGTGTATAAAGTGCTAAAGATAGCCACAGACATTACAGAAGCCGTTCTTGAAAAGCGACGAGTAGATGAACTCTCCAGAGAGATTAACAATCAGATGCAGGCCATTAACCGGTCTAATGCCACAGTAGAGTTTGACATGAAAGGCAATATTCTTACAGCCAACAAGATTTTTCAAGACCTCATGGGCTATAGTTTAGCTGAAATTCAAGGAAAGCACCATTCCATTTTTGTTACTGAGGAATACAAAGTCTCCGATGAATACCGCGAATGGTGGAAGGGTTTCGCCTCAGGTGAGTTCGTTGAAGGGGTTTTTAAAAGAATTACGAAGGAAGGAAAGGAAGTATGGATACAAGGTAATTACAATCCTCTTATTGGCTCTGACGGAAAGCCCTATAAGGTGATGAAAATTGCTACCGATGCTACAAAGGCCAAGCACCAGCAACAGCTCATTCAAGAGTCGAATGAAAAACTAAGGGCCCAGGAAGAAGAGCTTCGTGTTTCAAATGAAGAGCTTAGGGATAAGGCCGAGGAACTTCAGGCTTCAGAAGAAGAGCTAAGAGTGCAACAAAAAGAAATGGAGGGGATCAATGCCGAATTAGAAGAAAAGGCTCAGCTTCTTGAAGAAAACAATAAGGATATAAAGGACAAAAATCATGCTCTAAACCAAGCCAGAGAAGCGCTTGATCTTAAAGCCAAGGAGCTGGAAGCTTCCAGTAAATACAAGTCAGAGTTTCTGGCCAACATGTCACATGAGCTCAGAACACCACTTAACAGTGTACTGATTCTCTCAAAGTTGTTGCAAGACAATAAGGAGAATAACCTTACTGAAAAGCAGATAGAGTTTGCCAATGTTATTCAAAAATCAGGATCGGATTTGCTCAAACTGATCAACGAAGTGCTTGACCTGGCCAAAGTTGAGTCCGGGAAGATTGAATTGGAAATAAAGGAACAGCCGGTTAAACAGGTAATTGAGGATATGGAAATGACTTTTAAAGCACTTTCCATTGAAAAGAACATTCAATTTGAAATAAAGGACGAAGGTGCTCTTCAAACCGTGATCCAAACCGATAAAATGCGTTTGGAGCAAATTCTTAAAAACCTGCTCAGCAATGCATTTAAATTTACTCCGGAGGGAGGTAACATTACCCTTGGGCTTAGGAGAGGGAATTTGGGAACATCATTTACGAGCGAACGACTTTTACAAACCGAAGACGTATTGGAAATATTTGTAAAAGACAGTGGAATTGGTATCCCCAAAGACAAACACCAAACTGTTTTCATGGCTTTTCAACAGGCCGATGGCTCCACGCAGCGTAAGTTTGGGGGGACAGGTCTTGGATTGTCCATTTCCAAGGAACTCGCTGAGATTTTGGGCGGGGAACTACTACTTGAGAGTGCTGAAGGTGAAGGCTCCACCTTTTCAGTCTACCTGCCATGTGATATGGAGCCCGACAAGGTGCTTACCGTTGAAGAGGCTACCGATCAGGCTAAAAAGGCTCTCGATAAATTACTTCCTGGTCAGGAGCAAAAGGAGAGCAAAGGACCCAAAAGACAATTGAAGGCAGTTTTGGCTGATGACAGGGACAGTGATGAGGACAAAAGAACTGTACTCATTGTTGAAGACGACCTGAAGTTTGCCAAGATTGTATTGGACTTTGCCCGTGACAAAGGTTTTAAGGGGATTGTTATCAACCAGGGCGATCAGGCAATGGAATATGTTGAAGCCTTTGAACCATATGCCATCATTTTGGACATGAAGCTGCCTGGTCTCGACGGCTGGTCAGTCTTGAGCCAGCTCAAAGCAAGCCAATATGCCCATATTCCAGTTCATATTATGTCTGGACTGGACAAGAAGAAGCTCGGACTGCAACTGGGAGCAGTAGACTATTTAGTAAAACCTGTAGATGCAGATCAACTCTCTAAAACTTTCGATAGGATAAGCAATGAAAAGAGCAAGGTCAATAGCCTTTTGATTATAGAAGACGATGAAGGTCAAAACATGGCCATTAGAGAATTGGTGGAGCAGAAGAACATTAAAACAACCTCCGCATTTAATGGCAAAGAAGCTATGGACTTCCTAAAAGAAAATGAGACAGATCTCATCATTCTCGATCAAGGACTGCCAGACTCCAATGGCATTGATCTTATGGATGAAATAAGAGGCCTGCATCCCGAAGTACCAGTAATTCTATTTACAGGCAATGACCTTAGCAAACAGGAACTGTCTCGAATTGGAAAATATAAGGACACCTCGGTGGTTCTGAAAACAGAAGCCTCGCATCAACGATTGCTGGAAGAGACAGAGCTTTTTCTTCATCATGTAAGGAAAACCAACTCAAATGGAAATGAGACCCATCAACCGATCCAGCCGATTTTGGAGGAGCTGAATACCCTAAAAGGGAAGAAAGTGTTGATGGTAGATGATGATATGCGAAATATCTATGCCTTGCAGACGGTACTGGAGAACGAAGGAATAGAAACTTCAGTAGCCACCAATGGTTTTGAAGCCGTTGAAGCAGTAAAGCAAGACCAGGGTTTTGAAGCTGTGTTAATGGATATCATGATGCCTGAAATGGACGGTTACGAAGCCACCAGGCAAATCCGGGAACTGGGCTTTAAAGACCTGCCCATTATAGCACTCACTGCCAAAGCCATGAAAGGAGATAGAGAAAAGTCATTGGAGGCAGGCTTGTCCGACTATTTGTCCAAACCCGTGGATATTGAACGATTGCTTTCACTACTTAGGGTATGGATGTACAAGTAAATCCGGAATCAGTGATAGAAGCCAGTATAGAAAATGACGACCTACTTGAACTGGTAGACATTATTCACAAAACCTGTGGAGTCGACTTTTCAGGCTATGCACCGGAGTCACTTAAGCGCCGATTTACGCGGTTAATGGCCAGGAGAAAGTGCAAAACATCTTATGACTTAAAGTATGAACTGATAAATGGAACCATTGGACGAACAGAAGCAATCAATGAAATTACGGTAAACGTAACCGACCTGTTCAGAGATCCACCCATGTTCCATGCTTTGGTACAGCATGTGTTCCCTTATCTTGAGTCCTTTCCAAAGTTTCGTGTTTGGCACGCAGGCTGTTCTTCAGGGCAGGAAACTTATGCACTAGCTATTCTTTTCAAAGAACATGGATTGTTGGAAAAAAGCCTTCAGTACGGAACGGATATTAATACCGAAGTTTTGGAAGAAGCCAGGGAAGGAGTATATCCTATATCCGATCTAAGGCAGTACTCCATTAATTACCAGCAAGCAGGAGGCAACTTCAGTTTGTCAGATTATTACACGGCGAAATACGGAATGGTCAAAATGAATGCGTCTTTAAAGAGAAACATGCTCTTTTCTAGTCATGACCTCGCGAAAAATGCCAGTTTCAATGAATTTCAGCTAATTGTCTGCAGAAACGTACTGATCTACTTTGACAAAGTACTTAAGGAAAAAGTACTGCAATTACTGGTCGACAGCATGGCCCCCTTCGCTTATTTGGTGTTGGGAGATAAGGAGAGTATTTCTTTCTCCAGTGTAATGGAACGCCTGGAAGTAATAAATGCCAGAGAACGTATTTATCGTAAAAAAGGGATAGTTGCAGCATAAGAAAGTCATACTCATTGGAGGCTCTGCGGGCAGTTTACCCGTTCTCTTTCGCCTTCTCAGGGAATTGCCGGCAAGCTTTAGTGCAGCCATCGTCATTGTCCTCCACCGCTTGGCAGGTCATAGAAGTTCGCTTGAAAGCCTTTTGCAGAAGGAATGCAGCCTCTCGGTAAAGGAAGTCAGTCAGTTTGATCAGTTGCAGGCAGGGGTCGTTCATCTAACTCCAGCCGATTATCACCTTCTGGTTGATGCAAATGGGCGTCTTGAGTTGGATTTTAGCGAGAAAGTACAATACAGCCGTCCATCAATCGATGTAAGTCTGTTTTCGTTTGCCAGGGCCTATGGTCCGCAACTTATTGCAGTAATGCTCTCAGGAGCCAACAGCGATGGCGCTGATGGCTCATATGAAGTGAAACAGCGTGGAGGAAAGCTGATTGTGCAATCACCAGATGAAGCAGAAGTAAGCACGATGCCAAAAGCTGTAATAGAAGCCAATATTGATGTAGATGCAGTGGCAATGTCCACTGAGCTTAAAGAAACCTTATTTAAATACCTTAACCATGAAGCCAACTGAAAAAGTTAAAATACTCTTGGTGGATGATAGACCTGAAAACCTGTTCTCCCTTGAAGCAATTTTAGACGAAGCAGATAGAGATATATACAAAGCTGAATCAGGGAATGAAGCTCTGAAATTGGCCATCAAACATGAGTTCGCACTCATACTTTCTGACGTGCAAATGCCCGGAATGGACGGCTTTGAAATGCTGGAGATATTGAGAACCAACCCCAAGAACAAACTGGTTCCAGTAATATTTGTAACAGCCATTAGCAAAGAAGAGCAATACGTGCACAAAGGCTATTCAGAAGGAGCTGTAGACTATCTTTTTAAACCACTAAATCCTGAAATTGTTAAGGCCAAAACCGAAGTGTTTGTGGAATTGTACAAACAAAATCGTGAACTGCGTGCACAAAGGGAAGAACTGGTGTTACTGAATAGTCAGAAGAACAGTTTTGTAGGAATGGCAGCTCATGACCTTAGAAACCCATTGGGGGCTGTGCAGCATTATTCTCAGTTCCTCCTGGAAGATGCCCGTAGCCTGCTTCCTGACGAACTATACGGACATCTGGAGATTATTCATTCCATGGGCAAGTTTATGATGAACATGGTGAATGAGCTTCTGGACCTTACCAAGATTGAGTCAGGAACTTTTACCCTTACCAAGGAGTCAGTGAAAATTAAAGAGCTCATTGAAAATTCTGTTAGGATCAATACCATTTTGGCAGATAGGAAGAGCATTAGTCTATTGGGTGAAGTGCAAGAAGGACTTCCTGATGTGATGCTTGATTATGGGAAAATCAATCAGGTGCTTAATAACCTCATTGGCAATGCCATAAAGTATACGCTGCCGGGCTCAAAGGTGTTCCTTAAGGTACGCGCCGAAGAGAAATCCATTGTTATTGACGTCATTGATCAAGGAATGGGAATTCCTGAACATGAATTGAAAAACTTGTTTAAGCCCTTTCAAACCACTTCTGTAAAGGCTACTGGTGGCGAAAAAAGTACTGGACTCGGTTTGACCATAGTGGCTAAAATGGTGGAAGCACATGAAGGGACCATAAAGGTAAGTAGTGAGGTAGGCCGGGGAAGCACATTCACAGTACACTTGCCTATTGTTACTTCCATTGAGGTGGTTACAAAGGCCAGTCCCATTGCAGTGGCCACCAAGGCCGATTCATACCGCTACAATGAAATATTGGTCTGCGAAGATGATCCAGTATTGCGAATGCTGATGAAAAGTGTGATGACGGTGTTCGATATTCCGGTTCACTTTGCTGAAAATGGTCTTGAAGGATTAGATACCATAAAACAGCATCCAACTATCGATTTGGTTTTCACAGATGTAAACATGCCTGTAATGGGAGGAATGGAGTTTTTGAAAGAAGTAAAGAAGCGACATCCGCATATTGAAGTGGTGATTCTGACAGCCACTCTAAACGATGAAATTATAGAACGTGGTAAAGCATCAGGTTCAGAACATTGTATTGAAAAGCCCATTAGTCGTGCTGCGCTCAGAAATTTCCTTAAGGATGACAGGGAGAAACGAGCTTAGGTTCACGCAATTCAGAGAAATAAAATGAGTAGTTGAGCACCTGCTATGATGAATAAAACCTAAGGACTCCAAGCCTAAAGTCTAGCTTTGTAGGCCTAAGTACATGTTAATGTCCGAAGAGCAGAAGGAGGAAGCTATTGAAAAGTTGAGTGAAGAACAGATACAGGACTGTATCAAGGTACTGGAGACCTTAAACGCTGATCCGCTTCAAGTGCTACATATTCCAGAAGAGCGCAGGATAGCTCTGGCAAAAGCTGCGGGTATTTTTTCGCGCCCCGGAAGAGATGAGCTAAGAAAAAGAAGGCTGAGTTCCAGAAAAGAAGCGAAGAAGCAGCGAAATGCGCGCGATCGTGAGGCTCGCAATTCCACGGGCATACGGAGTGCCAGAGAAGCCTCTGTTTTTGTAGCACCACTCATGATTGAACACCGCCTTGAGAATGAAGAAGAAAAAGTGTTGGAGTCTCCCAGGAATTGCTATGTGTGCAAGGAAATGTTTAACACCCTGCATCACTTTTATGACACTATGTGTAAGGATTGTGGTGACTTCAATTACGCCAAACGCTTTCAAACGGCTGACTTAAGAGGACAAGTGGCTTTGGTAACGGGGTCGCGATTGAAAATTGGGTATCACATCACTTTGATGATGCTTAGAGCAGGCGCTACTGTTATTGCTACCACTCGTTTTCCTGTAGACTCCGCGTTGCGATTTGCTAAGGAAAAGGATTTTAACCAATGGGGACATCGACTCAAAATACACGGGCTGGATTTGCGCCATATTCCAAGTGTAGAAATCTTCTGCAATTTTGTAGAGCAGCAGTACGATAGGCTTGATATACTGATAAATAATGCAGCACAAACGGTAAGACGCCCTGCTGGTTTTTACCAGCACCTCATGCCAAATGAAGAACGTGCCTTTGAAGAGTTGCCACTTTTTGCTCAGGACCTGCTCGCTGATCATGATGCTTGTATCAGAGAGTTGCGATTGTTAAGTGCCGGATTTGAAGAAGGCCAGAATAAGAATCTGCCGGTAACTTGGCATGGAAAGCAGTTGGGAATTGGTCTTCAGGCTTCGGCCAAGCTCTCGCAAATACCCTATAGCATAGACAACTCCCTTACTTTAGAAGAAGTGTTTCCCGAAGGTGAGCTGGATGCTGACCTGCAGCAGGTAGACCTTCGCAAAACCAACAGTTGGCGATTGAAATTGGGAGAAATTCACACCAATGAAATGCTGGAAGTGCAATTGGTAAACTCTGTGGCTCCTTTTGTGCTCTGCAATCGATTAGCAGGCCTCATGAAAAAAGAAAATACCGGTATGAAACATATCATCAATGTTTCTGCCATGGAAGGCAAGTTTCATCGATGGCATAAGGAAGATAGGCATCCCCATACCAATATGGCCAAGGCAGCCTTGAACATGATGACCCATACAGCGGCAGCCGATTTTGCGAAATATGGAATCTATATGAACGCAGTAGATACAGGATGGGTAACAGACGAAGATCCAGCCGAGTTGGCTAGAAGGAAAGAGGAGCTGCACGACTTTCAACCACCACTTGATATAGTAGACGGTGCGGCCAGGGTAATGGATCCACTGTTTGATGGAATCAATACAGGAAAGCACTGGTGTGGCAAGTTTTTAAAAGATTACCGCCCAATTGATTGGTAATTCCTCACTAGCTGCTCAAAGGCAAAACATGCTGTGTCACAGGGGATAAGAAAGTACAAAACGTCAATGCTAAAGAACGGGTGCGAAAAATGGCATCCTTGTGATCCGCCGGATTGCCTGAAAATTAAAATTGACATGTTCTATACCTTTCCAAAATTTATTTACGTTTGTTAGTACAAATGAAAATCTCGAACAACAATACTTGGTGGTGGAACTTAGATAGTAGTATCTGAGAAGCACAGCTATGTATACAACATAACAAAAAGGCCCGCTTCTCGCGGGTCTTTTTTTTTGACCAAATATGAGCACAGGAATCCACATAGTTTACATGAATACAACATCTGCAAATCGTTGGTGGTGGCACTATATATCCCATAAAACCTGAGAAGAACGTGCATCAACTAACTAAACCTAAGCCTGCTTCTCGCAGGCTTTTTTTATGCCCAAAAAATGAAAAAAATCAAAATCTACATTCAACATTCAAAAATCATTGCGGATTTAATAACTCCTGTAGGGGCCTATCTCCGCCTACGTGATAAGTACCAAAATGCGCTGTTACTAGAAAGTGCTGATTACCACGATCACTCTGATAGTAAGAGTTTTATTTGCCTGGAACCCATTGCTGGATTTGAGGCCCAGGGTACATGTTTCGAACAATATTTTCCAGACCAAACCATAACCAGGCGCAGCTCCCAACCACCTAAACAAGTTTTTGAAGCCTTTAAAAGTTTTATAGCATGTTTTGAAGTGGCCAGCAACCCACCGCATGTACAAAGCGCCGGACTTTATGGTTACAGCTCCTTTGAAGCTCTAAGATACATGGAAGACATTGATTGCAATGTTCCCATAAGCAAGGGTAAAGACAATCCCGATTTGAAGTATCAGTTGTTTCGGTATGTATTGGTATTTAATCATTTCAATAACGAACTCCACCTGCTTCAGAACAGCTTTTCAGAGGACGAACCAATTGATGGCCTGCACAAACTCAGAGAGCTAATATGCGGACAATCTGCTGCTGGTTTTGCTTTCAACAAACAGGGTACAGAATCTTCTTCTATAACCGATCAGCAGTTCCGGGAAAGCGTAGCCCGGGGAATTGCTCATTGCCAGAGAGGTGATGTATTTCAGGTGGTGTTTTCTAGGGAGTTCCGTCATTCATTTACGGGGGATGAGTTTAATGTGTACCGGAGCCTAAGGAGTATTAATCCATCTCCATACCTGTTTTATTTCGACTATGGCGACTTCAGAATATTTGGTTCCTCGCCGGAATCCCAATTGTTTATTGAAGAAGGCAAGGCCTATATCAATCCAATAGCTGGAACGGTGCGTAGAAGTCATGATCCTAAAGAAGACCTGAAACGAGCAAAACACTTAAAAAACGATCCTAAGGAGAATGCCGAGCACGTAATGCTGGTAGACCTCGCAAGAAATGATTTAAGCAAGCACTCTCACAATGTACAGGTGGAATGCTATGCCGAGGTACAGAATTTTTCGCATGTCATACACATGGTGAGCAAGGTGAGCGGGCAAATGCAGGAAGGTACAAGTGCATTGGATGTATATGCGGCCACTTTTCCTGCCGGTACGCTTTCAGGTGCGCCCAAATACAAGGCCATTGAACTTATAAACGAGAACGAGAGCACATCGCGCAATTTCTATGGGGGAGCCATAGGTTTTTTTGGCTTTAACGGGACGGTCAATCATGCCATTATTATCAGGTCGGTCCTCAGCAAAAACAATGAACTCATTTACCAGGCAGGGGCAGGAGTAGTGGCCGCAAGCTCGCCTGAGAATGAATTACAAGAAGTGTACAACAAAGTGGCCGCCATACAAAGCGCCATTACAAATGCCGAGAGTTTATGAAACTACTGATGTTAGACAATTATGACAGCTTCACGTACAATCTGGCCTATTTGATCAAAGAAACCGGATGTGAGATAGAAGTGCTTAGGAACGACAAATGCACTCCCGAGACTGCAAAGCATTTTGATGGAGTAATACTCTCCCCGGGACCTGGAGTTCCGTCAGAATCAGGGAATATGCCTGTAATTATAGACCGCTTAAAAGGGCAGCTCCCCATGCTGGGAGTATGTCTTGGTCACCAGGCAATTGCCGAAAGTCTCGGAGCGCAATTAAGCAACATGCCAATAGTCCACCACGGTATACAAAGTACCGTGCGGGTTCAAAGAAAAGAGTCGTGCCTATTGCATGGCTTACCTATGGAATTTAAAGTAGGGCGTTACCATTCCTGGCAAGTGAGCAAGGAGTCCTTGCCAGGTAATGTTCATGTTACGGTGGTTGACCAGGAAGGGCAGATTATGGCTCTGGAATGTCCGGAGTTGCGTATGTACGGCCTACAGTTCCACCCTGAAAGTGTTATGACTCCCAAAGGGGCTACCCTCATTCACAACTTTATTCAAATCTGCAGGAAATGACTATGAAAGAATTATTAGAGCATTTGTTTGCTCAAAACGTCCTCACGCGAACACAGGCCAAAACTGTACTGAATGAGATAGCTGAAGGGGTTTATGATCCTGCTCAGGTAAGCGCATTTTTAAGTGTATTTAGGATGAGACCTATTGAAGTGAGTGAGCTTCAGGGCTTCAAAGACTGTTTGAAAGAGCGCTGTGTGCAGGTAGACTTACAGGAATATGATCCCGTGGACCTCTGTGGAACCGGTGGCGACGCCAAAAACACCTTTAACATAAGTACTCTGGCTTCTTTTGTGGTGGCCGGTGCTGGTTGTAAAGTAGCTAAACACGGCAATTATGGCGTTAGCTCCGCTTGTGGTTCTTCAAATGTGATGGAATATCTGGGCTTCTCTTTCAGCAATAATTCTGATCGTCTGAAGAAACAAATTGAACAGAGTAATATCTGTTTTTTACATGCTCCGCTGTTCCATCCAGCCATGAAGCAGGTGGCCCCCATTAGGAGAAGTTTAGGGATCAGAACCTTTTTCAATATGCTTGGACCCATGGTAAATCCATCATCTCCTAACAAGCAGTTGGTAGGGGTGTTTTCTCATGAAGTTCAACGCTATTATAAATACATATATGAACAACAGGAAAACCTGGAGTATCGAATTGTACATTCTTTCGATGGGTACGATGAAGTAAGCCTCACTTCGCAGGTGAAAGTGGTGGCGCCAAAGGCTGAGTTGTTGTTGAAGCCTGAAGACTTTAACTCTAAATTTCTAAGTGCAGAAGAGCTCAAAGGCGGGTCTACCATCCATGATGCTGCTAAAGTATTTATACAGGTTCTGTCAGGCAATGGAACCGAAGCTCAAAGCGCCGTAGTGCTGGCCAATGCCGCATTGGCCATTCAGTGCTGTTACCCTCAAAAAGAATTAAAAGAAGCGCAAAGCATGGCCCATGACTCCCTCTTTGGAGGTAGGGCGGAACAGGCTTTTAAAAAACTAATGAACCCATGAGTATCCTTGGAAAAATAGTAGCCCACAAAATGCGTGAGGTTGCAGAAAATGAAGAAGTAAAACCCATAAAGCTTCTGGAAAGGAGTATCTACTTTGATAGCCCTGTAGTATCGCTCAAAGATTATTTATTGCGTAAAGACAAGGCAGGAATTATTGCTGAGATAAAACGCAGTTCGCCCAGTGAAGGGAGCATTAAAGAGTACTTAGATATTGAACAGTTAAGCATAGCCTATATGAAGGCTGGTGCCACCGCCCTTTCAGTACTTACTGACCAACAATATTTTGGTGGATCTAACCAGGACCTTAGTGAGGCACGTAAGTTCAATTACTGTCCCATCCTGCGAAAGGACTTTATAATTGACGAGTATCAGGTGTTTGAAGCCAAGAGTATTGGCGCCGATTGCATTTTACTTATTGCTCGCTGTCTTAGCCCGGCAAGGTGTAAAGAATTGGCCAGAGTGGCCAAAAAACTGCGAATGGAAGTGCTGTTGGAAGTTCATAACAAGGAAGAAATCACTAGCCATCTTCATGACAACATTGATTTGGTAGGAGTAAACAACCGCAATCTGGTTGATTTCAATACCCGGGTTGAAACCAGTATGCGCCTGGCCAAATACATTCCTCAAGGCTTCGTGAAGGTTAGTGAAAGTGGAATTAGCAATGCCGCACAAATTGATCACTTAAGAGCTGAAGGCTATAAAGGATTCCTTATAGGGTCTTTTTTTATGAGGCAAGTCCGACCCGCTCAAGCCTGCAGAGACCTTATTAATCAACTAAAAAGCTCTTAGCCATGAAAGTAAAAATATGCGGGATGAAATACCCTGAAAACATCGGGCAAGTAGCTCTACTGAAACCTGATTTTCTGGGCTTTATCCTATATCCCCAATCAAGTCGTTATGTTGACCTCGTTTCCATTAAAGACAGGCTTGATGGCATAGATGGGAAGGTGAAAAGGGTGGCTGTTTTTGTTAATGAAGGTATTGAAAAGCTTGTAAATACCTGCACCAGGTACGGTTTGGACTACGTACAACTTCACGGTGATGAAACACCCGAATATGTAGCTGAAGTAAACAATCAGGGGATAGGAGTGATTAAGGCCTTTTCAGTGTCAAACAGCTTTGATTGGAACATACTGGGAGCATACACCGCAAGTGCCCAGTACTTTCTTTTTGATACGGCCGGTTCAACACGGGGTGGAACTGGAAAGAAATTCAATTGGGGGCTGCTCAGAAAGTATAAAGAAGACCGGCCTTTCTTTTTAAGTGGTGGAATTGGACCTAGTGATATAGAAGCCATTAAAAACCTGCAAATACCGCAACTGGAAGGCATTGATGCAAACAGTCGCTTAGAGCTGAAACCAGGATTGAAGGATGTAGAACGAGTGAAAAAACTCCTAAACCAAGTGAAAAATGTACGGTAGATTTAATGTTGACGAGAACGGATTTTATGGGGACTTTGGCGGAGCCTTTATACCTGAAATGCTCTACTCCAATGTAAAGGAGCTTCAGGAAAGCTATAGAGAAATATTGAACTCAGATGCTTTTAAGAAAGAGTTGGGCTCTCTTCTAAAAGAATATGTAGGTCGTCCAACGCCACTATATTTTGCTCAAAGACTTAGTAAAAGGTATGGAACCCGCATTTATCTAAAACGCGAGGATTTGTGCCATACAGGGGCACATAAAATCAACAATACTCTGGGACAAATTCTCTTGGCAAGGAAACTTGGTAAAGAGCGCATCATTGCAGAAACAGGAGCAGGGCAACATGGAGTGGCTACCGCTACGGTTTGCGCTTTAATGGGGCTTTCCTGTACCATATATATGGGGGCTAAGGATGCCTTGAGACAAGCTCCGAATGTGGCCAGAATGCGCATGCTTGGAGCTGAAGTGCGCACCGTAGAAAGTGGCAGTAAAACCCTTAAAGATGCTACCAATGAAGCCATTCGCGATTGGATCAATAATCCTGTGAATACCCATTACATCATTGGTTCCGTGGTAGGCCCGCATCCCTACCCAGATATGGTGGCGCATCTTCAGGCCGTTATTTCTAAAGAAATCAAGCAGCAGTTAGAAGGACTTCCCTCGCACATTATTGCCTGCATTGGCGGAGGATCAAATGCTATTGGAGCCTTCTATTACTTTCTTGAAGAACCAGTCGCATTGATAGGGGTTGAAGCAGCCGGTAAAGGTTTAGATACCAATTTTAGCGCTGCCACATTGCGCTTGGGAAGTACAGGTGTACTGCATGGAAGTATGACTTACGTAATGCAGAATGAAGACGGACAGGTACAGGAACCACATAGCCTTTCTGCCGGATTGGACTATCCCGGAATTGGGCCCGTGCATGCGCATTTGAACGAATCAGGACGAGTTGAGTACACCTCGGTTACAGATGATGAAGCCCTGTCGGCAGCTCACTTATTGGCTAGGGAAGAAGGAATTATTCCTGCACTGGAGTCAGCGCATGCCCTGGCTTTGCTTGAGAAAATGTGTTTTAAAGCCAGTGATAAAGTAGTAGTGAACCTGAGCGGTCGTGGGGATAAGGATATGGATGCCTACGATCAGTATTTACTTGAAACAAAAAAAGGACAACGACCATGAGCTTACTGAAAAAACTCAAGAGCAAGCCTTCACATCTTCTCAGTATTTATACATCAGCAGGTTACCCGGAACTCAATAGCCTTCCTCAGGTGCTGGAAGCTTTGGAAGAATCAGGAGTGGATTTTGTAGAAGTGGGAATCCCTTATTCTGATCCACTTAGTGATGGACCCACCATTCAAAACAGCAGTGCCAGGGCATTGGACAACGGAATTTCATTAGACCTCATTTTTCAGCAACTGGAGACACGTGCGTCTAAGGTGCCTATTGTTTTAATGGGGTATTTTAATTCTTTGCTGCAATACGGTATTGAGCCCTTTTGCCAGAAGTGTGAGTCCTTACAAATTGAAGCGGCTATTATTCCCGATTTGCCCATTGAATACTACCTGGATAGATATAAGAAAGTGTTTAATCGGTACGGACTGCACAACATTTTTTTGATCACTCCGGAAACGTCTGAAGCTCGAATTCGCTGGATAGATCAACATTCAACAGGGTTTATTTATGTAGTAAGCAGCTCGAGTACAACAGGCAAGAACTCTGGCATACAAGGCGCTGAGACCTACCTTAAAAGAATCAGCAACATGCATCTTGCTCATCCTACACTGGTAGGTTTTAATGTGAGTACACCTCGAGATGTCTCATTTGCCAATAAGTATGCCAACGGCTGCATTATTGGTAGTGCCTTCATCAAGCAACTCAAATCTGCAGAGCCCTTACAAAAGCTTATTCCTGAATTTATTTCTCACCTTCAACAGAACTCCTAATGATTATTCAACTTAAAACAGATATACGACAAAGTGAACATGTCTTGCTACACAGGTGTCTGGACCAAATGGAAATTCCTTTTTACCATGTAGACACACAAATGGCAAAGTACCTGGTGTGTACACCACAAAGAGATTTTGATATTAGACGAATAGGGCACATTGAGGGGATAAAGGACGTACATAGGGTAAGCGGACCTCACAAAATGGTGAGCAGCAACTGGAAAGTAGGAAGAACTTCGCTCCGCTTTGACGATGGAACCACTGTGGGTCCCAATGATTTTACCTTAATAGCTGGCCCTTGTAGTATTGAGAGTGAAGAACAAGTAGTAAAAACAGTGTTGGAGCTAAAGAAGTATGGTCTCAAATTCATGAGAGGAGGGGTGTACAAACCCAGAACCAGCCCTTACAGTTTTAGAGGACTGGGAATGGCCGGGCTTAAAATGTTCCATGAAGTTTGCCGGGCACACAACATTAAGATCGTTACAGAAGTAATGGAGTCTGAACAGATTGATGAGATGTATCCTTATGTGGATGTTTTTCAGGTAGGTGCTCGCAACTCACAAAATTTCAATTTGTTGGAAGCGCTGGGTGCGGTAGACAAGCCTGTGTTAATAAAGCGCGGAATCAGCGGGAGCATTGATGAATTGTTGCATTCCGCCGAGTATGTGTTCAAAAATGGCAACGAAAAATTGCTACTATGTGAACGAGGTATTCGGACCTTTGAAAAAGCATACAGAAACACTTTGGATTTAAACGCTGTCCCCATTTTAAAAGAAAAGTCTCATTTACCTGTAATTGTAGATCCTTCCCACGGCATTGGAATTCGCAAGCATATTGAAGCAATGGCTTTAGCTAGTGTGGCCTCGGGTGCTGATGGTTTGCTGCTTGAAGTGCATGAAACTCCTGAAAGAGCCGCCACTGATGGGCAGCAGACAATAAATTTTCAAGAATTCGAATCACTAGTATCGAAAACCCGTTGTTTAAAAGACGTGCTGAACAAATGAAAGAAGTTACCATAAGATGCTCCGGGGTGCCAGAGCATTTCAACCTTCCCTGGAAGCTGGCCATTGAGAAAGGGCGTTTTGAAGCTTCAGGCATACACATAGACTGGGTAGATGCTGCAAGTGGAACCGGGGCTATGTGTCAGGATTTAAGGAACGGGAAAACCGATATGGCAATTCTTTTGACAGAGGGAGCGCTAAGAGATATAGACAATGGAAATCCAAGTAAGATTTGTTCCTTCTATGTGAATTCTCCACTGGTTTGGGGAGTACATGCCGGCAGCCACAGCCACCTGAGCAATGACTTTGTTCAGAGCCAGGTGCGTTTTGCTATTAGTCGTTTCACTTCCGGTTCTCATTTAATGGCTTATGTATATGCCAGGCAAAAAGGAATTGCACTGAGTGAAGATCAATTTGATGTGGTAAACGATTTGGATGGCGCCAGAAGGTCTCTAAATACTCATGCCAACCTACTATTTCTATGGGAAAAGTTTACTACGAAACCCTTGGTAGACCTTGGAGAGTTTAAGCGGGTGGATGAATGTCCTACACCTTGGCCGGCATTTGTAGTGGTAGCAAGAGAAAGCTTGTTGCAGAACCACCCCGAGCTTGTGAAGAAAGTAATTTCCATTGTTCAACAGGAAGCAGGGTGGCTTAAGGAACATCCCAAGGCCACTCAAATGATTTCAGAACGTTATGGCATTGAGCAGTCTGACGCTGCCAACTGGCTGTCTTCGGTAGAATGGAGTGCCAATACGCATATTGATAAGGAAGTTCTAAAAGGAGTATTTGACACCCTGCACAATATGGGATTAGTATCAGGAACCACTAGTCCGGAGTCTACTGTTTGGCGGGAAGAGCATGAGATTGAGGTCTTTTAATTTTCTGGTAAGCTAATCCTGAATTTTGTTTACGGGATGCAGCCAATGTTCGGGATTCACCTATTGAGTTTAAGAACAACAGATTCACATGAAAAATTACCTTCTTCTTCTCTTTGCTGCATTTGCCATTTCCTCGTGTAGCGATCCGCTTTCAGACAATGACTGCAAGTCAGGCTGTAAGGACGCCATTTGCACTGAAATTTTCAAGATGATTACTGTAACCATTAGTGATGGCGATGGGGGAGTCATTTTTCTAGATAAATACGATTTGTACTTTACTGAGTCGAAAAAGAGCATTGATAAGCGCGATTCGAACACGCTGAGCAAACAAGGTCAATATGTTATAGCGTCTGATGCACTCCTTGATGATCTGGATTGTGACGGTACTTCCATTACATTTTCATATAATTGGAATAATGAGCAAATAACTAAGGAATACCTTATTGGGAAAGACTGTTGTCACGTTTTGCAAAAAGATGAACAGGATTTACGAATCGTACATTAGGGTGCTGTAGCCCAAATTTCCCTGACGTTTTTCTCAATAAAGTAGAACCTGATTTTATGTCGATTCAACCCATTTGAGTGATGATTTATAAGTTTTTGACGATAAACTGATTAGTAACTATACATTTGCCGCTTATTAAGAAGGTAATTTGAGCGGTTTGAAAGGCATAACATCCCTAGTGCTAGGGAGGGCTGAAGACGTAGACCTTAAAGGTAGGATCTTCAATGCTGGAACATTCGCGGCCATGTTTGTGTCGCTGATGATTACCGTTAATGATTCCTTCAATAATATTGGAACCATCAGCAGCCTGTTCACGCTGGTAGTCGCTGGTTTTTTTGGGTTGCTCTATTTCCTTGGAAGAACCAAGGGGGTAAATGACAGGCTTATAGCAACTTTCGGAATAGTTGGTATTTTGGCAATGGTCTATGATTGGTACTTTTTTCATGGCCTTAAGGGAACCACCGTACTTATTGCCCTTACCATTGCCTGTATGCTGCCCTCAATGATGAGTGGTAGGCTAAAAACCTATTTCATATTCGCACTTTTTGCCGCGCTGGCAACGGTCTTCTTTGTAGAGTATAACAATGTATACGAGCCCGTTGCTTATCCCAGTGATGATGATCAAATAATAGACTTGTTTATGACAGGGGCCATTCTAATGGTTGGAATTATCATTCTGGTTTCCTACGTGATTAATAGCTATATAGCACAAAAGAAACGGGCTGATAAGCTTAATAAGGAGCTTGAAGAATCAAATAGGCTTCTTGAAGAATCATTGAATGTAAAGAATAAGTTTTTTTCCATTATATCTCATGATTTAAGAGGCCCGGTGGGAGCGCTCAATAGTTTGGGGCAGCTGCTTATGGACAATGAAAGTAGCGGCTTGGTAGACCAGGACGACCGCGAAATGATTGTTAGCTCTATACAAGTAAGCTCTAAACAGGCCCTTGAATTATTAGACAACCTATTGTACTGGGCAAGAACTGAAACCGGCCAGCTAAAACCCAGGTTGGAACAGTTGCATTTAAGGGAGCTTGCCAAAGAGAATATTTCACTTTTATCGCCAAATATTGCTGCCAAAAGCCTGGATATAAGAGTACAGGGCAAGGAAGACCTTAGTGTTTATTGCGATAGGGAAATGGTGAATTTGATACTTAGAAACCTGCTTTCTAATGCAATTAAATTTACTCCTACCTATGGTAAAATCAATGTGAGTCATAGGCAAACGGGAAGTTTTGTTGAGCTGCGTGTAGAAGATAATGGTATAGGTATACCTGAAAAGGACTTGCCCTATTTGTTCAAGTTGGAATCGAATGTAACCCGGATAGGAACTTCTCAGGAAAAGGGAACCGGGCTTGGGCTTAAGTTATGCAAGCAATTTGTTGACAAAAATGGTGGAACCATTCGAGTAGACAGTACGCTGAATAAAGGTACCACCTTTATCGTATGCCTTCCCGCGTACAGCGTGCAGAATGCCATATCAGTGAATTAATAAGGCCAAAGAAGTAGTGAGTGCCGAGTTGTTGTGCGTAGCACCGTTTCGGTTTTCAAAGGGGTAATTGTAATCGTTCAGGAAGCGCATTTCAAACCGCCAAACCAATTGATCAAAAAATAAGCGCTTGTAGCCCAATGACATTCCAGTAGTGCTCAAATCAGTATCAATAGTATTGTGGTAATGCTCAAGTCGTAAGGTAACCGTTTGTTCGTCAGGTAGTGAAAACTCGAAAATGGCGGTCGGGCTGTACCAGGTTCTAATTTCAATGTCTTCACCTTCCATTTTCATAAAACCAAGGTCTACACCTAAAAGTATATGCACACTTTTTCCAAGTTGCAGGTTAGAGTAGATGTTGTTGAAGAATCTGACTCTGGAATTGCTGTCAGGTCCTTCTGAGCCCAGGTAGGTACTCCAATTGAGTGAAAAGGACTTTTTGGGTTGGTACACAAGTTGAGTGCCAATTGCCGGAATGGAGTTGAAGGGTTCACGACGAATTCTTTGCCAACCATTGAGCAGAAAGGCATTAAATATTAGTTTATCATTACTCTCATTACTGTATTTGATTCCTGATTGGTAATAAGGTGAGTTCTCTGCCGATAGGGAGCGTGTGAGGGTCATGTTTTGGGTGGAGATCACACTTTCAATTCCCATATGACTTTCAAATACCCCGGCCGTTAGCCACTTAGTGCGCTTCCTGTTTAGAGCCATTGAAATACTCGCCTCATATATATGCTGTAGATTGGTAGGCTCATGCCGCAGGTTGGCAGCGGGATAGGTACCTGCCATAATTCCCAGGTTCATCCGGAATTGTTTCTCAGCGTATTTCAGTTGCGCCAATGCCATATTCAGGCCCACCTGATTATGCTGGTTATAACTGTAAATGTATTCAGGCCGTTGATTAAACACTGGGTCGTTAAAATCATAGGTGTAATAGAAATCCATGAACAATGAAGCATCCACTTTTTGAGCAAAAGAATCAATTGTTGTGGCGCCCAGATGCCCAGTAAATAGTAAGGCCAACAGTACGAAGAAGCTACGCATTAGGAAGTTTTGTGCAGGCAAATTAAATGAAAAGGCTCACAGGGAAGCGTGCATGTGGGATTTGGGGTTCAATACGGGGTTGTATGGCTCTCAAAGCTCACTTAGCGGTACATGGTCGCCTATGGCTTTATTGTAGTTCACCAGGGTAAATGCTCCATTTTCAAGTACAAAGTCGGCAGTGCTTCTGAGCAGTTTTCCATCGCGTTTATATACGCTTCCATCGTAGTATTTCATACCCTGTTTATGAAAATAACGGACGCGTTTCTTGCTGCTGTATTTGGCAGTTTTTGTTAGAGAAACCGGTACTGAAAACTCATTGTACAGACTGCCGTCAGCATTTGAAACCACATGAAAGGGAACTTTGTACTCATTCACGTATTTTTTCATAATGTCGGTGCTCGATTCGAATATTCCAACTATGATAAATCCTGCTTCCGAGAGACTGTCGTAAGCCTCCGTAAGTTCATGGACACGATAATTGCATATAGGGCAGCCGGCATACCTGAAGAAGGTGATAAGTACTTTTTTATTGCCAACCTGCTGCAGATTAATAGAGCTGTCCTTAACCGTATAGAAGGTCGAAACAGGGCTGGAATCACCTACTTTGATATTATTTAAACCCAGAATTGCTATGGCCAGTAGAAAAAGAGAAAAACGCATTCTGTGCATAAGGCTGAGGTAGCCAAAATGGTTCGTTTATTTTTTCTGGATGACTTCTGAATAGCGGATTGCGCCCGCCTCCGCTTTTAGCAAATAAAGTCCTGCAGGCAGAGTTTCAAGACTCAAAGTATGTGATTTTACTGCCAGGTTTAAGTTGTACACCATTATTTCTTGTCCTAAATGGTTGTATATAGCCATGGGTATACTGCCGCTTAATGCCTGCGGCAGGTCTACATATAAACTGCCCGATGTAGGATTTGGGTAGGCCTTTATATGCAGTATGGGAGGCTCACCAAGACCTGTGCCGGTTGACTCCACAATGATGATTCTTGAGATGCTTGAAGTATTTCCTTCTGGATCGGATACTGTGTATTGTACGGAGTAAATACCCTCATTTTGGGTCCCCTTAAAGGTTCCTGATGTATCAACTATCAGGGAAGAATCTGGAAAGTAATTGTCACTCATGGTAATTCCAGAGTCAATATAAACAGTCCAGCGTGGCACACTTACGGAACCGGCTCCGTTCAATTCAATGATGGGGGCCACTTTATCAACCACTTCAATTTTTCGAACGACTGAATGTTTGTTTCCGGCAGCATCCTCGGCGGTGTATATGCGTTCATAATGCCCCAAAACATTCGTTTTACCTTGCCAATTACCTGAAATGGAGACTGTGTAGGAAGTGCCTTCCTTTACAGTATATCCCGGGTCTATATAGTTGGAGAACACATTAACAACGGTGCTATTACCTCCGGTAAGGCTTACCACGGGAGGAATAGTGTCAATAACCTGTACCCATCTATTCACACACGATGGACCGTTGCCTGAAGAGTCTGTGATACAGTATTGCAATACATAAATACCAAGTGTTGAACTGTCTAGTCTACCTGTGCGAATTACCTTCCATTGCAGGTCATAATTGTCACTCACTGTAACCCCAGGGTCTGCAAAGGAATATCCTGCCTGTAGCTGCACCGTGTCGGAGCCGGTTAAGGAAATAGTAGGGGCCAGGCTGTCTACTACCACAATGGTACGCGTGGCTGTAGCCTTGTTTCCAGCAGAGTCTTCAATTTCATAACTAAGTGTATAGCTGCCAACTCCCTTTGTATATACTTTTCCTGTAACGTTTACCTGGCTTTGTACGTTTCCCCAGCGCTCATCCCAGGCTCGGTACCCAGGTTCGGTCCAGTTGTCGAAAACGGCAATGGTATCGCGCAAGAGCCCCTGTAATGTAAGTTTTGGTGCCCGAATATCTGAGTCGTTTACAGTGATGTTGTAGTCCTCAAATTCTCCAATTTGATTCGGCCCACAGGATGTGTTTTTAAGGTTGCCGAAGCTTACGGCTACCCGCATTCGGGTACTAGTACTTTTTACATGGAAAGGAACTCTTATGCTGTCTCTGAGCATCAGT
>ENA-OWNT01000491-OWNT01000491.1-seawater-metagenome-genome-assembly--contig:-NODE-491-length-90584-cov-11.609091_pt1 | contig 90584 bp, 61 predicted proteins | sample MGYA00238136_ERZ651165 | MGnify/ENA primary metagenome ERZ651165 (study PRJEB26861, sample SAMN08777766) | seawater metagenome | isolation source: coastal seawater | place: USA: Florida | collected...
TGTCTGGGGGAGCAAGGCGCCGGGCGCGAAGCGCACAGGAGGCGCCGCGGTAGTCGCTCCGAAGGAGCAGTCCCCCGGTGGTGCACGAGCAGTCAGCCTGGAGCCAACCTCGACAGAGGACACTGTGTTCTGTCGGAGGAACGCACAACTTGTGCGGGTTGGAGACCCCTGAAGGGGGAGGACATCGTCCTTCTCACCTGAAGTCGTCCGGTTGGACGGACTCCCCTTCAAGGGTAGCTGCCGACGCAGCCGGCGGAAGGTGCCCGCCTATTCTCCGGCGAGCGCCGCCTCGATGACCCGGTCGAGCGCCAGGGCATCGTACTGGTGCGCGATGGACCGGATGGTGCCGTCGGCGTCGACCACTACCTGGAGGGGGTAGGGCGCCCAGTTCTCGCCGCCTTCATCGAGGGCGTAGTAGCGGTCGTAGGGCTGCTTGGCGTCGTAGAGCATGGGCACGGTGAGCCCTGCGTCGAGGCCGAACCGCATGACGATGTCGAGGTCGTCTTCGGTGTTGAGCAGCCACACTTCCACGTCGTCGGAGCTGTACTTGCTGGCGACGCCGTTGACGATGTCTGGAACCTCCAGACTGCAGACGGGTCAGAACAGCGCCCAATAGACGAGCACCACAACCTTCCCGCGGGCCTCGGAGAGCGTGTAGATGCGCTCATCGGTGTCGGGGAGCTGGAAGCCCGGCGCCGAGAAGTCTTCGTGCGATGTGCCAACGCCCTGGTCGGCCGGACCGAGGGCCACGGTTCCGCTGGGTTCGTCGGGGTCGTTGGACGTCCAGGACAAGGTGCTGTTGGGCGGTCGGCTGTCGGATGGCCAGCGCACCACCACGGAGCCAGAGGCGCCCGGGGCGACGGTGATGGTGGGGTCGGACACCTCGAAGCCGGCTCCCGGTGTGCCGAACGTGACCTCGAGGTCGTGGACGCCGTGGTTTTCGAAGGTGGCGGCCTGGCTGCTGGCCACCGCCTGGTCGAAGTAGAGTGCGGCGGTGGGCTCGATCTCGGGGCCAGCGGTGCCGTCGACCGCTTCGAGGGCCGTGCTGTAGAACCAGTCGGCGACCAGTGCCCGACCGCCCGACGCTGCGACGCCCATTGCGCTGTCCTGCGGGGCTTCATGGCCCAACACAACCGGGGGCTCGGCAGCGAGGTCGACGAGGGCTGTGGTGGCCCAGGCGCCAATCCATGCGCGGTCGCCGTCAACTGCGACGGACAGGGCACTTCCGGGTGTCCGGACGTCGGTGCGGTGCGTGAGGGTGTCGTCGACCACCTGCCAGATGCCGGTGCCGATGCCTCCCATCCCCACGACCACGTGTTCGCCTTCCCAGGAGAGGTCGCGCCCTTCGCCGGCCATGGTCTGGCGGTCGAGCTCGATGGGCGCTGTGGGGTCGGTGATGTCGAGGAGGATGAGGGCGGTGGCGTCGGTGTAGACCAGGCGGTCGGGCTGGAGCGCGACGGCAAAGGCATCCCCGGCGGCCACGGTGGACACGAGGTTGCCGGAGAGGTCGAGCAGCACGAGGCCTTCGCTGCGCCAGCCCACGGCCACCAGGTCGCCGTCGATGTCGACGTCTTCGTGGGCGGTGGTGTAGGGCGGCGCGCGGAATTCGAGCGAGCCGCGGGTGTCGGGGCCTGCGGAGACGTCGATGAGCTGGAAGCCGTCGGTGCGAGAGGCGAGGATGGCGTGCTGGCCGTCGGTGGCGACCCGGAGCGCCCGCCGCAGGTTCTCTTGGTGGACCAGCTCGCCGTCGGCCATGGAGACGATGCCGTAGCCGCCTTGGCCAGTGACGATGACCCAGTCGTCGTCGATGGCGGCGGCGTCGGTCCATTCGTACAGGATGATGCCGCCGGGTGGCTCGCCGTAGGTGCCCAGCTCGATGATGGGGTCGCCGTAGGTGTACGTGGTGGGGCCAGTGCTTCCGGTGTCGCCCGTGTCGGCGGTGTCCCCGGAGTCGGCGGTGTCGGCGGTGGTACCGGTGGTTCCGATGTCGTCTGGTGCGCTGTCGATGAGGTAGCACAGGCCGTCGCCCCGGAGCTCGGAGCCGGGAGGGCAGTCCTTCGAGCCGCAGCCCACCGTGAGGGGAAGCAGCAGGGCGATGGTTGGGGACAGTCGGGGCATGGCCACGCCTCATTCCGGAGATGGGTGGCCGATGCCGAAGGCGCCAGTCGGTCGCAGCGCGCGGTGCTTCGAGCGGCTCGGGGCTAGTACCGCTGGGTCTTGGTGCAGCGCGCCAGGATCTCCTCGCCTTCGCCAGGCCCCACCGGGCGGAGGTCCATTCCCACCACATTGCCCATCTTGAGGGTGTAGTCGACGGCGACGTAGTGCACCTTGCCCGCCTCGACCACCATCTCGCGGGCCGCCCCCGAAGACACCGTGACGTACCGGTAGGCGGCTTCCAGCGACAGGCGACCGGGCTTGACATCGACCGCGCCGCCCACATCGGTGCTGGCGTTGCCGCGCTTGTTGCCGTTGGTCTTCCAGGTGATGCGGCCGACGGGCTTGGGGGTGCCGAGCTTGGACTTGACCGGGCACTGGGCGAGCACGACCGTGGCCACGTCTTCGCTGGGCAGGAAGGTCATGTTGGACGTGGCTGCGATGGCGGCACCGCCGGTGGGGGCATCGACGGCGGCAATGCTGGGGGCGGTGGCGGTGGCGGTGGCGGTGGGTTCGAGGCCCCACGCCTTGCGCATCAGCTCTTCGTGCATGGTGGGCGTGATGGCGCCGGTCTCTTTGAGCACACACAGCTGGTACGTGTACCAGGACTTGGCGAGCGCATCGCCCTCGAGCAGCGCGGTGTCGTAGGTGGTGTCGGTCTCGGTGCTGACCTCGGCCTGTCCCCGCCCGAGCCCGGTGACGCCCGCCTGAATCATCGTCTCGACGGCCTTGTGGGTCTCGGTGCTCAGCTGTTGTGCCGGCTTGATGCGCTCGCAGCCGTCGGCGGGCTTCTTGGCCAGGGCGATGGACGGCAGAGCGGCGAGGGTGGTGGCGACGAGGGCGGGAGCGATGATGGCGCGCAAGGGACCTCCGGCAGGGACGCCGCCCCTAACCCGTCATCCGGTGGGTTGTTCCCGACGGCGCACACCGACAAGGCCCATCGCCAGCAGTCCACCGACCAGTCCCGACGATGCTCCGATGGCGCTGCAGCCGCCCTTGTCGGTGTCGGTGGCTTCGGCCGCATCTTCGGGGGTGTCGTCGCCGTCGCCGTCTCCATCGCCATCGTCGTCGTCGAAGCCCGTGTCGACCTCGTCGACGCCCGACAAGTCGAGCCGGATGGCGTTGAACATGTGGTTGTTCTGAACATCGTAGGAGACGATGAGGAGGTCGTCTTTGTGGGCCACCCAGGGCCGCATGGCGCCGTCGCGACCGCTGGGTTGGTCGGTGATGCGGTGCTCTTCGACGAGGTCGAAGTCTTCGGTGAACACGTAGAGGTGGACGTTGCCGGTGTCGCCGCTGCCCGCGGGGAGGTCTTCGGCCGACATCATCGCCAGCACGTAGTATTGGCCCACGCGGATGAGGCTGGACGGCCAGTAGGTGCGCTGCCCGGCTCCGGCGAGGTCGAGCTCGAGCTCATCGAGCTCTTCCCAGTCGGGCGTGTATGACGTGACGTGCAGGATGCCGTCGATGTTGGCGGTGGTGAGGATGATGCGGTCGGTGGGGGCATCGGCCAGCAGTCCGCCGCCCATCACGAACTTGTTGCCGAGCGGCACTTCGCCGGAGACACCGCCGCCGCGGTCGAGCTCGAAGAAGTAGGCGGGCTCGCGTCCGTCGCCGTAGCCTCCGAAGGCTGCCCCGGTGGCCCAAGGCGTGCACAGCGCTGCCATGTCGTTGTGGGCGCGGTTGGACACCTCTTCTTCGACCGGGCCCCAGGCGGTGATGTCGAGGTTGTCGTTGGAGAACCAGTGGTAGGCGCTGTCGTTGTGGTCGACCAGGTTGGCCGACGACACGACCATGTAGCCGCCGCCGTCGCACATCTGGACGTTGTGGTCTTTGAGGTCGCCGTGGTCGGTGACCTGTGCCCAGTTGGAGCGGTCGAAGTCCCAGCCGTCGAGGCCGGTGCCGGTCTGGTAGAGGTCGCCGATGAAGAAGTCGCCGTTGGTGCCCACGCCCATGCGCCAGCCGGTGTCTGTGGGCAGCGCGCGGGCCCAGGTGCCGCCGGTTCGGGTCTCGACGGGCGGGCCGATTTCAGCCACGATGCCGGCGTGGGCGATGCCTGCGATGAGAAGCAATGGGGTCATGGCAGCTCCTGGAGTCGCAGACTCGATGCCAGGCATGGGCTGTGGCTTCAGTCGGCGGTGGAAGTGACGCGAATTCGGTGCCGGAGGCTCTTCAGCATGCCCCGGGCGCCGGCGACTGCGTCGTGGTCGAGGGCCAATGCCGCGATGGCTTGGGTGATGCGGGCGCGTGTGTGCGTCTCGGATCGACCGGCGAAGTAGGTGGTGTCGTGGAGGACTTCGACGAGGTCGTCGACCAGCAGGGCCCGGAGACGTGCAGGGGCCGGCCGCCGGGCTTCGCTGGCCGGGGAGTCGTCGTGCAGCATGCGCAGCGAGGCGGCGGTGACGTTGACGGCCTGGGCAAGGTTCAGCGAGCTGTGTTGGGCGGTGGGGATGCGCAGCACGGCATCGCAGCGGGAGACGCTGTCGTTGCTGAGGCCGTAGTCTTCGGGACCGAACACGATGGCGGTGGGGACGGGTGTGGTGTGGACCGCCCGTGCCAGCTCGGTGGGGCCCCAGATGGGGGTGTGCAGGCGCCGCTTGCGGGCGGTGGTGCCGACCACGCGGACCACATCGAGGGCGTCGATGGCGTCGGCGACACTGCCCACAATTACGGCGTTGTTGATGTGTTCGTGGGCGCCCGGCGCCATCCAGCGTGCTCGGTCGGGGTCGAACGCAGGGGGCGCGACCAGGACCAGCCGACCCAGGCCATGGTTGGCGATGGCTCGGGCGGTGGCGCCGATGTTCCCGGGGGAGCGCGGCGCGACGAGGATGATGTGGACCGCCGCCAGCACATGGTCGACGGGGGACATCTCAGCCTCCGAACAGGCCCTTGAACCAGTTCATCACCCGCCCGAACAGACCCGGCTCGGGCTGCTTTTCGGGCTTGGCCACAGCGGTCTCGGCGTCGGCTGCCGACTCGGGACCTTCGGGCTCGGGGGTGGTGGTGGGCGCCGTGGGGGACGGCTGCAGCACATCGGGACGCGAGAGGTTCTGCGGCCGGTCGACGAGCTCGGTGCGGCCCTCGGTGATGGGCTGCTCGGCTGGCTTTTCGGCGGGCGCTTCGGGCTTGGGCGCGGGCGCACCGATGGACGGGGCGGGACCACCGATTTCCTGCATCAGCGAGGAGGTGGGCATGTTGAGCGGTGCGGGCGCGGCCTTGGGCGCCGGCTTCGGCGTGGCGGGCGCGGCCTTCTTCTTCTTTTTCTTCTTCTGCTGCTGACCGATGCGCAGCGTGCTCTCGACCGACTGACCGGTTTCCTTGTCGCGGGCGGTGAGGTTGAGGATGCCTTCCGAGTCGATGTGGAAGGTGACCTCGATCTTGACCTTGCCCTTGGGCGCCTTGCGGATGCCCCGGAACAGGAAGGTGCCCAGCAGCTCGTTCTCCGCCACCAGCCGGCTCTCACCCTGGTAGATCTTGAGCATGATGGTGCGCTGGTTGTCTTTCGACGTGGTGAGCGTGCGGGTCTTGTAGTCGGGGAGCGGCTGGTTCTTCTGGAACAGGACGTGCATCGTCCCGTTCATCTTGTTGATGCCGATGGGCATCGGGAGGACGTCGAGCAGGGTGACGTCGCCGCCGCTGGACAGCGAGTGCGCCATGATGGCTGCGCCGATGCCCACGGCTTCGTCGGGGTGCACGCCCTTGCTGGGGGGCTTGCCCAGGAAGGTGGTGACCCGCTTCTGGACGAGCGGCATGCGCGACTGTCCACCGACCAGGAGCACTTCGTCGATCTGGTTGGCCGACGTGCCGGCTTCGCCGAAGATGCGCTCGCACGTGGCGATGGTGCGGTCGACGAGGTCTTGCGTGAGGCTCTCGAGGAGCGACCGCGTGACCTCCATGTCGATGTCGATGGGGCCCGCTTCGCCCTTGGCGATGTACGGGATGTGGATGCGCGTGGTGGTGCGTGCAGACAGCTCGATCTTGGCGGACTCGGCCGCATCGCGGATGCGCTGGATGGCCACGCGGTCCCAGGAGAGGTCGACGCCGTGTTCGTCGAGGAAGCTCTCGAGCACGTGCTTCATCAGCCGGTCGTCGAAGTCCACACCGCCGAGGAAGGTGTCGCCGCCGGTGGCGATGACCTCGAAGATGCGGTCCTTGATGTCGATGACGGAGATGTCGAAGGTGCCGCCACCGAGGTCGTAGACGGCGATGCGCTGCGACAGGTTCTTGCCGAGACCGTAGGCCAGAGCGGCGGCCGTGGGCTCGTTGAGGATGCGCAGGACCTTGAGCTCGGCCAGCTTGCCGGCGTTGCGGACGGCCTGGCGCTGGCGGTCGTTGAAGTAGGCGGGCACGGTGATGACCGCCTGGTCGACCTCGGCCTCGAGCGACTCTTCCGCCACGCCGCGGATGCGCTGGAGGATGGCCGCGCTGATCTGCTCGAGCGTGAAGACCTGGTCTTTGATCTTGATGAGAACTTCTTTGTTCTCACCTTCGAGCATCTCGTAGGTGAAGACCTGCTTCACCTTGTCGATGGTCTTGCTGTGGAAGTTCCGGCCAATCAGGCGCTTGGACGCCATGACGGTGTTTGCCGGATTCAGCTGGGCCTGGCGCTTCGCTTCTTGACCCACGAGGCGGTTGCCACGTTCGTCGATAGCGAACACCGACGGAATCGTGGACCCGCCGCCCTTGTAGGTGATGACGCGCGGACGCTGACCATCCATCACTGCTGCGCAGCTGTTGGTCGTGCCGAGGTCGATCCCAATTGCCCGTGCCATACAGGTCACCCGTGGTTGCGAAGCGCCGACGCCGCTTGTACCACGAGCGTCTGAAACGCGTCAATTTGAGGGACCCGGCCCACCGGCGACGCGTGGCCGGAGGGGGGGGCAGAGGCCACCGATTGGACCCCGAGCCGGGGTGTGCTAGCGAATGCGGCGGACACGAACTTCCAGGATTGCGCGGTCAGAGGCTTTGGTCACGTGGAGGACGAACCGGCCATGGTCGACCTCCGCCCCCGGAGCGGGAACGCTGCCCAGTGTGGCCAGGATGAAACCGGCCAGGGTCTCGAAGTCGCCTTCTGGCAATCTTACCCCGGCGGCGTGCTCCAGGTGTTCGCGCTCGGCCCGGCCGCTCGCAATCCACTCGCGGTCGCTCACCCGGCGGACCATCGGGCGGGCCCGGTCGGACTCGTCTTCGATCTCGCCCACAATCTCTTCGAGGAGGTCTTCGACGGTGATGATGCCCGCTGCACCGCCGTATTCGTCGACCGCGATGGCCATGCGCTGGCGCTCGTTGCGCATCTGGGCGAGCAGCTCGTCGACCGGCTTGGTCTCGGGGACGAACAGGGGTGGGTGGGCGACGTCGGCGGCGAGAACCGACCAGTCGTCGGCGGCAAAGATGTCCTGGTGGAGCACGATGCCTGTGATCTGGTCGACCCGGTCTCGGTAGATGGGCAAGCGGGAGTGACCGGACTCGGTCATGCGGCGCGCTGCTTGTGCGATCGTTGCGGTGACGGGGATGGCGACGACCTGGATGAGGGGCACCATGGCGTCTTCCACCCGGGCCTCGCCAAATTCGAGCACCCGGCGGATGAGCTGGCGGTCGTTGGCGGTGAGGTCGCCACGGCGGGCGCCATCGAGGAGCAAGCGCAGCTCTTCTTTGGTGATGCCGCTGCGTTGTTCTTCGGCGCCGAGCAGCCTGTTGAGGCCAGCGAGGACGAAGAGCGCGGGGGACAGCGCCATGCCCACAGCGCGGAGCGGGAAGACCACGTAGGGCACGATGCGGTCGGCGTGGTGCTGGAAGATGGCCTTGGGCAGCATCTCGCCGATGGTGAGCGTGAACGGGAAGACCAGCAGGACCGCGGCGGCAGCGGGAAGGTTGAAGTGGTGCGTGACCATGCTCGCGGCGAGTGTGGCGGCGGCGATGGTGCAGAGGTTGGTGCCCACGAGGCATGTGCCCAGAGTCCAGGCAGGCTGGTCGAGCATGGCCAGAGCGAGCGTGGCGCCGCGGTGGCCTTCTTTGGCGTCGGACTGGAGCTTGAGGCGGTCGGCCGACACGAGGGCGATTTCAGACCCCGAGAAGAAGCCTTCCAGGACGAAGCACAGGGCCATGAGGGCGATGGTGGGGACGACGGGAAGCGCGGTCATCGCGTTGCTCCCACCTGTTCGAGTCGGTCGACGGGCATGGTGGCCGGAGCCACCGCGAGCTCGGTGACTCGGCGGTCGGCCACTTCGGACACCACGAACCGGAGGCCACCCCACACCACTTCGGCGCCTTCGTCGGGAAGCTCGCCCAGCTCGGCCAGGATGAAGCCGCCCACGGTGGTGAATTCGCCCTCGGGCAAGGTGACGCCGAAGCGGTCGGCGAAGTCGGCGACGTCCATGCTGGCGCGAACGGTGAAGAGGTCGTGGTCGACCGCGGTGACTTCGGGGTCGGCGTCGTCGTGTTCGTCGAGCAGCTCTCCCACCAGCTCGCCCAGGAGGTCGTCGAGGGTGACGAGGCCCACGATGTTGCCGTGTTCGTCCACCACGATGGCCATGTGGAAGCGCTCGGTGCGGAACTCGCGGAGCATGTCTTCGGCGCGTTTGGTGGTGGGGACGTACCGGCATGGCAGCAGCAGGCTGCGCAGCTCGCTCACGGTGGGGGGCGCGCCGCCGCTCTGGACCCGCTCGAGGTAGGGGAGGAGCTTCTTGACGACCAGCACGCCCTGGAAGTTGTCGGGTTGGTCGCGCCAGACCGGCACACGGCTGGCCTGGATGTCGCGCAGCTCGGCGAGGAGGTCGGGCCAGGGGGTGCCCAGGCGGACGCTGGCGATGTCGGGGCGGGGCGTCATGAGGCGGTGGACGGACAGGTCGCCGAACTCGAACACCTTGTGGAGCATTTCCTGTTCGGTGGCGTCGAGGTTGCCGGCCTCGCGGCCTTCGTCGATGAGGGTGCGCAGCTGGACTTCGCGGAGCTCGGCTTGCTTGGGGGCGGTGGACCCACCGGTGAGCACGAGGGCGAAGTCGGCGGCCCGTGTGAGCAGCCAGCGCAGCGGTGTGACGAGCGTGCTGAACAGCCCGAGGGGGTATGCGATGAGGGGGGCCAGGCGCCGGTTGAAGCGCAGAGCGACCACCTTGGGCATCACCTCGCCAAACACCAGGATGACCGGTGTGAGGCCCACGACGTTGAGCCAGGGGGAGTCGGGCGCGAGCAGCAGGACCAGGCCCGCGGTGACCGATGACAGCGTGACGTTGGTGAGCTCGTTGCCGATGAGGAGGGTGGCGAGCGTCTGGCGGGGCTGGGCGATGAGCCGGGCGAGCCGCGAGTTGCCTTCGGAGTCGAGGTGCTGGCGGTCGAGGGGCTGCAGGCTGAACAGGGCGGTCTCGCTGCCACTGAAGAAGCCGGAGACGAGCAGCAGCGCGAGCGAAGCGGCGAGGTAGGGCGTGGCCACCATGAAGGGGTCGGCGGGGGGCGCGACATCGGTGGCGTGGGCCACCCCGAGCAGCGAGAGCCACATCATGGTCGGGGCTCCGCGACGGTGGAGAAGTGGCTGAAGCCCGAGGCTGGCCAGGGGCGGTCGTGGAGAGCGACTTCGGGACCGGCGGTGATGGTGCCGATGCGGGTGACCCGGGTGGTCATTTCTGCAGCACGGGCGGTGATCCGGTGGGCGTCCGTGGCGCGCGCGGTGAACAAGAGCTGGTAGTCGTCCCCAAATGCCACCTGTGCGGGCAGAGGGTCGGGGAGGGCGTCGAGCGCTGCACTGACCGGGAGGGCGGTGGGGTCGATGGTGGCCCCCACACCGCTGGCCTTGCACAGCCGGTGCAGGTCGCGGGCGATGCCGTCGGAGAGGTCCATGGCGGCGGTGGCCAGCCGGGCCTCTGCGAGTGCGACCGCGAGCTGGACCGGGGGGGAGGGGCGGTGGAGTGCGGGGAGTCCGGAGGCGCTGCCGTAGAAGCCTGCTGCGGCTTCGCCGGGCACGCCGGTGACCCAGATGTGGTCGCCGGGACGGGCGCCGGTGCGGGTGAGGGGGCGCACGGACCGACCGGCGAGCGTGACGGACACCACGACGGGCCCGGGGCTGCGGGTGGTGTCGCCGCCGATGAGCTGGACGCCCCAGCGAGCGCAGGCAGCGTGGAGTCCGCGTGCAAAGCCTGCGACCCATGTGCGGTCGAGCGGGCTGGGCAAGCACACCGACAGGGTGGCCCAGGTGGACCGTCCGCCCATGGCAGCGATGTCGGACACGCTGACGGCGATGGCCTTCCAGCCCACGTCTTCGGCGGTGGCGCGGTGGTCCCAGTGCACCCCTTCCACGAGGGTGTCGGTGGTGACGAGCGTGCCGTCTCGCAGGACCGCGGTGTCGTCCCCGGCGTCGAGCGTCACGAGGGGCTCGGAGGGAACGGGGCGGCCGTCGAGGAGGGTGTCGATGACGAATTGTTCGTCAGGGTCGTCGGGCATTGGGGGGCGGGGCTTCCCGGGGGGTCAGGGCGTTTCGGAGGGGTCGGGCTCGAGGGCGGGGGGCGTCCACTCTCGGATGACATCTCCGGAGATGGTGAGCACCAAGAGGTTGCGGGAGACCTCTCGATTCTCTCCGAAGCGGCCGCCGCCAGCCACCGGTGAGGTGAGCCGGACTTCTGCGAGCTCCTTGCGGACGGCGTCTCGATCGGGGCCGCCAGCGAGGACGGCCTGGGCGAGGAGGTGTGTGGAGTCCCAGGCGAGGGCGTCGAGGACGCTGGGCGGGCGGCCGAGGGCGTTGCGGTGGCTCTCGACGAAGTTGCGCACGCCGGGGCGGCCGGAAGACGCGGAGAAGGCGTCGACGAAGACAGCCTTCTGGACGTAGTCGCCGCCGTTTTCGATGATGCGGGGGTCGTTCCAGGCGTTGAGGCCGAGCAGCGCGATGCGCTGGGCGTGGCGGTTGGGGCGGAAGGTGCCCACGGCGAACTCTTCGTACGCGAGCGAGCTGGCGACCAGGCCCACGCGCTGCCAGGAGTCGGGGATGAAGATGCCGTCGAGCTGGACCGAGGGGGGGAGGACGACCTTGGAGGGGTCCATGCCCTTGGCGGCGGCGGCGCGCTTGAGGCGGGCGTACTCGGCGGCGCGCGCGGAGTAGTCCTTGCCGCCCAGGCGCTTGGCGTCGGCGCGGAAGTCGGTGCTCTTGGGGTTGTAGCCCACGTTGCTGGCGACCGTTCCGCCGCGCTTCTCGACTTCCTTCTTGAAGGCTTCCGAGGCGCGTCGGCCGAAGCCGGTGTCGGGGAACATCACGCCGAAGGTGCGCATGCCCTCGTTGCCCATGGCGTGGGCCACCAGGGCTTCCACCTGCTGCTCGACGGGCATGAAGCCGCGGTAGACGAAGTCGCCGGCTTCGGTGGGGGACTGGGACTGCGACAGTGCGACCAGCGGCACGCCGAGGGCCTGGGCGGTCTCGGCAGCCATCATCACGTCGTCTTTGAGGAGCGGGCCGAGGATGGCCACACAGCCTTCGTCGATGACCAGCTCTTCGATGGCGGTGGCGGTGGCGTCGGAGTCGCCGTGGGCGTCGCGGAACACGAGCGTCATGCGCCCGCCCATGTGGTCGTTGGCCAGCCGCACGACCTGTTCCATGCGCTTGCCGATGGCCGTGTAGTCGCCGGTCTTTGGCAGGAGCACGCCCACCTTGCCCGCCACGGTGCGGTCGCCGGTCTCGGCGCGCTTGATGATGTAGCCGGCCTCGCGTGTATGCTCGGACTCGGGCCAGGTGGACAGCAGCTGCTCGGCGAGCTTCTGGGCTTCGGGGTGGCGGCCGGCCTGCAGGGCTTCGCGAGCGCGCCGGATGGCGTCGGCTTCGAGGGAGGGCAGGGCTTCGGGATCAGCCTCGAGCTCGGCGTCCTGGTCGTCGGAGAGTAGGTCGGCGAGGGTGACCTTGACCCGCGACTCGACGGAGGGGTCGGCCACCGCGAAGGCCACGGCCTTGCGCACATAGTCCTGGACGCGTCCGGGCGGGCTGCCCTGGTCGACGCCGTCGAGCGCCAGCAGACGGTAGCGGTCGGCCTGCATGGAGTCGGGGATGCCTTGTCCTTCCAGCAGCTGCAGCGTGGCGACCACGTTGCCCGATAGCGACTCTTCGGCGCTCACGAGCGCGAGGCCGAGCTTGGAGGCGGACTTGAGGGTGTGGTCGGGGAACTCGCTGTTCAGGCGCTCGAACCAGGCGCGTGCCACCGCGGAGTCTCCGGCCAGGCGGCGTTGCTCACCGGCGGCGAGCATCAGCCAGGGGCGCGACTCGGCGTCGACCGTGCCCGACAGTGCGGACTCGAGGCGGGCGATGGCGGCCATGCGGTCGGTGGTGCCCAGGGACATCGCCTCGGCGTACTCGGGCGGCGCAGCGACCTTGTTGCGGCTCCGGCGGGCGTCGGCGTTGCCGGCGAGCGTCATGGCCACGAGGCCGGCGAGCAGCCAGGTGCCCGAGAGGGACCGGATTCTGGAAGCGAGCGGGGAGCTGGGTCGACGCACGGTGGGGTCCGGGAAGGGGGGACGGTGGGGTAGCCTGCACAAGGGAAGCGCAGGGCGGGGGTTTCAGCCCGATTCGGCCTCTGCTGCCCGACGGCGGTGGTCGGTGAGGGCCTCGCGGTAACGGTTGCGGTGGGGATGCGCCCGGTCGTCGAGCGACGTGGCCAGCCGCTGCAGGGCCGCGCGGGCGTCGGCGTGGAGGTCGGTGGGGACCTCGACCACGACCTTCAGGTGCAGGTCGCCGCGGGGACGGCCGCCCTGGGAGGGGAGTCCGCGGCCGGCGAGCCGGAAGACCTTGCCGCCGGGGGTGCCGGGCGGGATGCGGATGGTGGTGGCGCCGTCGATGGTGGGGACCTCGATGTCGGCGCCCAGCGCGGCTTCGGGGAGGGTGATGGGGACCTCGCAGAGGAGGTCCTGGCCCCGCCGGCGGAACAGGGCGTGTTCTGCCACGGCCACGAGGACGAAGAGGTCGCCGGGCTCGCCGCCGCTGCGGCCCATGTTGCCCTTCTTGCGCACCTTGAGCTTCTGGCCCGCGGCCACGCCCGGTGGGATGCGCACCCGGATGGCTTCCTGTTCGTCGAGCACGCCGGCGCCATCGCACTTCTTGCAGCGCTTGACCACCACCTTGCCCTTGCCGTCGCAGTGGGGGCACTCGGTGCGAAACAGCCGCCTTCCGGGTGTCTTGCCGGTGCCGTTGCAGCGGGCGCACTCCGCCAGGCCGCCCTCGGGTTCGCCGCCCGAGCCGTGGCAGCGGGTGCAGCTGACCCTTCGCATGAGCTGCAGCACCCGGGTGCCGCCGCGGGCCACCTCTTCGAGGGTGAGGGTGAGGGTGTAGCGGAGGTCTTCGCCCTTGGTGCCGCGGCCCTTCCGACGGAACAGGCCGCCCAGAGCCTCGGCGACGAAGGCGTTGATGTCGTCGGGGTTGGGGGGCTTGCCGTCGACTCGGTACAGCGGCCCCATCCGGTCGTACTTGCGGCGTTCGTCGGGGTCGCCCAGCACCTGCCAGGCCTCGGCCAGCTCGCGGAAGCGCACCTCGGCGTCCGGGTCGTCCGGGTTGCGGTCGGGGTGGTACTTCAGGGCGAGGGCCCGGAACGCCTTCTTCAGGTCGTCGGGGGAGGCATCGGGGGCCACGCCCAAGACCGCGTAGTAGTCACGCCGTGGCACAGTGCTCTCCACAGTCGTGCGGGCCGGCCAGGCGGGTGCACCATCGCATGCCCGAGCGGTTCCGCAGCGCGGGCATCCGGCCCGGCGCGCCGTCCCGTAATTGGTAGCGGACCGAGGGGTGCCCGGTCCGCGGTGGTGGGTCAGTCGACGTCGGAGTCATCGTCCTCGAAGTCGTCCACCTCATCGAAGGAGTCGTCGTCTTCGAAGTCGTCATCGTCGTCGAAGTCATCGTCGTCGTCGAGGTCGTCGCGCAGCCCACCGTAGATGGCATCGGCGAGGGACTGGGCCGCCGCGAAGAGGGCATCGTGGGCTGCCCGGATGTCGTCGAGGTTGGCCGAGTCCATGGCGGCGTCGGCGTCTTCGAGGGCGTTCTCGATGGTCTCGGCAGCATCTTGTTCGAGGTCGTCGCCGAATTCTTCGAAGGACCGCGAGGTGTTGTAGATGAGCCCGTCGAGCTCGTTCTTCGCCTCGGCGAGGTCGCGACGGTGCTTGTCTTCGCTGCGGAAGACCTCTGCGTCGCGCACCATCGCATCGATTTCCTCCTCTTGGAGGCCGCTGGACGACACGATGCGCAGGGTCTGCGCGCGTCCGGAGCCGAGGTCTTTGGCCTTCACGTTCATGATGCCGTTGGCATCGAGCTCGAACGTGACTTCGATCTCGGGAACACCGCGGGGGGCCGGGGGCAGTCCGTGCAGCTCGAGCTTGCCGAGGGACTTGTTGTCCGACGCCATGTCGCGCTCGCCCTGGACCACGTGCACGCGCACCATGTCCTGGTTGTCGCGGGCGGTGGTGAACACCTTCTTCTTGCGACAGGGGATGGTGGTGTTCCGCGGGATGATGGGCTCGGACAGGCCGCCGGCGATCTCGATGCCCATGGTGAGCGGGGTGACGTCGAGGAGCAGGACGTCCTTGACCTCGCCCGACAGCACGCTGGCCTGGATGCTGGCGCCCATGGCCACGACTTCGTCGGGGTTGATGCCGCGCTCGGGCTCGCGACCGAAGATCTCGGAGACCTTCTTCTGCACGCGGGGCATGCGGGTCATGCCGCCCACGAGGAGCACGGCGTCGAGGTCGTGGGGTTCGACGCCGGCGTCGTCCATGCAGGACTGGCAGGGGTTCTCGAGGCGCTGGATGAGCGGGGCCACGAGGGCCTCGAGCTCATCGCGGGTCATGGTGAGCTGGAGGTGGACCGGGCCGCTCTCGGTGACCGCGAGGAAGGGCAGGTTGATGTCGGTCTCGGTGGACGACGACAGCTCGTGCTTGGCCTTCTCGGCGGCGTCCTTGAGGCGCTGCATGGCGACCTTGTCGGACCGGAGGTCGATGCCGCGGTCGGACTGGAACTCGTTGAGGAGGTGCTCGACGAGGAGGTTGTCGAAGTCTTCGCCGCCCAGGAAGGTGTCGCCGTTGGTGGCCCGCACCTGGAACACACCGCCGTCCATCTCGAGGATGGAGATGTCGAAGGTGCCGCCGCCGAGGTCGAACACGGCCACCTTCTCGCGTTCCTTCTTGCCCAGGCCGTAGGCGAGGGCTGCGGCGGTGGGCTCGTTGATGATGCGCAGGACTTCGAGACCGGCGATGCGGCCGGCGTCTTTGGTGGCTTGCCGCTGGGAGTCGTTGAAGTAGGCGGGCACCGTGACCACGGCCTTGTCGACGCCCTCTTCGAGGTAGTCGTTGGCGATGGACTTCATCTTCTCCAGTACCATCGCGCTGATCTGCGGCGGGCTGTACCGGTTGTCGCCCACACCCACCCAGGCATCGCCGTTGTCGGCTTCGACGATGTTGTACGGCACGAGTCCGCGCGAGCGGGCCACACCCTCGTTGTCGTAGCGGCAGCCGATGAGGCGCTTGACTGCGTAGAGCGTCTTGGTGGGGTTGGTGACAGCCTGGCGGCGTGCGATCTGTCCCACGAGGCGACCGCCGTCGTCGGTGAACGCGACCACCGAGGGGGTGGTGCGGCTGCCTTCGTCGTTCGGAATGACCATGGGGTCGCCGTGCTCGATGATCGCGACACACGAGTTGGTGGTGCCGAGGTCGATGCCGATGGCGCGGGTCTGGGACATGGCGGGCTCCTGTCAGGTCGGGTCGGTGCTGGACCCGTCTTCGGGAATGGACGTGGGTTGGGGGGCCGCTACGGAGCTGGTGGGCACCAGCGTGTCTGCGGCTTCCAATTCGTCAAAGTCATCAAAATCGGGTTCGTCGGAGCTGGCATCGCGGGCCAACGCCTCCGACGCGGGCTCGGGGACCACCGCGGGCGCTCGGGTGACCACCACACGAGACGCACGGAGGAGCTTGCCGTCGAAGGTGAAGCCCGACTGCAGCTCGGCCGAGATGGCGTTCGGCGGAAGGTGGGCTGACTCGACGGTCTGCATGGCGTCGTGCAGAGAGGGGTCGAAGGGGGTGCCCACGGTTGTCTCGACACGCTCGACCCCCACATTGGCGAGGGCGGCCACGAATTGCTTGGCCACCATGTGCACACCTTCGACCACGCGCTCGGGCGAGGTGGTGGCGTGCCCGATGGCGAGCTCGAGGTTGTCGAGCACGGGCAGCAGTTCCTTGCAGAGCCGCTCGTAGGCCTTGTGGGTGGCGGTGGCCTTGGCTTGGTCTTCGCGTTTCTTCAGCCGCCGGATGTCGCGGTTGCCGCGCTCGACGTCGGCGGTGACCTGCTGGAGGCTCTCGGTCACCATCTTGCGCTCGGCCTCGGCATCTTCGAGGCGGGCTTCGGTGCGGGCGAGGCGGTCGCGCAGCATCTTCTGGGTGGAGCCCAGGCGCTTGCGTTGTTCGACCTCGCGTTCGAGCGCTGCCTTGTATTTCTTGGCCGACCGGCGCGCCTTCAGGCGGGCTTCGAGGGCATCGTCGCGTTCAGACTCGGCCTCGAGGAGAGTTTGTTCCGCGAGCTCGAGGGCTTCCTGTGCGGCTTCGAGTGCGGCGCGGGTGGACTCGAGCTCTTCGGAGGTGCCGGGGCGCGGGACCGCTTCGGTGAGGAGGTCGTCGAGGTCTCCCAGATCGACCGCCATGTCGTCGTCTTCGTCGTCGCCTTCGTCGAACACCACCTCCGGCTCGGCGTCGTCTTCTTCGTCGGCGACACGGTCTGCACGGGACTCCTCGGCGCGCTTCTCGACGGCGGCGAGGGCCTCGGCGATGAGGTCGTCGCCGATGGACACGGAGAATTCGGTGCTGGACTGGGGGTCGGGGCCGGTGGAGGACACGTGGGGGGTCCGGAGCGGGGGAGATGGGAGGGCGGCCGCGGGGAGATCGAGAGGGTGACGGACCCCTCGGCGAGGGGCTTTTCTGCTTGAGTCGGCGCCCGTTGTCAAGTGCGACGGTCAGCGTGGTTGGGTGGGGACGATGAGGGCATCCACGACAGCTCGGACCAGCCCGTCGGCCACCGACCACCCCCTTTTGTCGAGCCGAACGGTGTCGTTGTCGACCTGGAGCAAGCCGCGGTTGTGGTGCGGCGCCAGTCGTTGCAGATCGATGGCGCGTCCGGTGCGCCGGAGCAGTGTGGGGACATGCAGGCCATCGCGGTGGCGCAGGGTGCTGAGGACGAAGTCGACCGCTGCGTCGTGTGGGCCGGGTTGGTCGGTGGTGCTCTCGGGCCGGGCGAGCCAGGCCTCGACGTCGCGGGGGGCGGTGGTGCGGGTGCCGTCGGGTCGAAAGCCGTGCGCGCTCGGGCCGAGCCCCATGTAGTGTCCGGCCCGCCAGACGTGGTGGTTGTGGCGGGCGTGGTGGCCGGGTCGGGCGAAGTTGCTCACCTCGTAGCGCGCGAGCCCTGCAGCTTCGAGGGTGTCGACCACGAGGGCATACTGGTCGAACCAGGCGTCGGGGTCGGCGGGGGTGAGGCGGCCGGCGTCGCGGGCGCGGGTGAGCGGCGTGCCGGGCTCGTACGACAGGCCGTAGATGGACACGTGGGGGGCGCCGCTGTCGATGAGGCGGGCCAGGTCGTCGCGCAGGTGGTCGAGCGTCTCGCCGGGGACCGCGAAGATGAGGTCGGCCGACCAGGAGCGCAGGCCGTCGGTCTCTCGGACCAACCCCAGCAGGCGCTGGGCGTCGTGGACGGTGTGCGCGCGGGACAGGAGGCGGGCGAGGGTGGGTTGGAAGGTCTGGATGCCCACGCTCAGGCGGTTGACACCGACGGCGACGAGCTGGTCGAGGGTGTGGCGGTCGACCGTGCCCGGGTTGGCTTCGGCCGTGACCTCGGCGTCGGGGGTGGTGTCGATGGCTTGGATGATGCGCCCGATGGCGCGGGCCGGGGCCAGCGAGGGAGTGCCGCCGCCAAAGTAGAGGTGCTCGGCGGCGCCGGGAAAGTGGGGGCGCTCGGCGGTGTAGTGGGCGAGAACGCCGTCGGCCCAGGCGGTCCAGCGTGGGGTGTCCGTCTCGACGTAGAAGGCACAATACGGGCAGCGAACGCGGCACCAGGGCCAGTGGACATAGATGCCGTACGGCGCGGTCATGGGGGGCTCAGTGTTCGCCAGCGCAGTCGCGGGGGTCGTCGTGGAGGTCGATGCAGGCGTCGATCCAGGTGAGCCGGGCCGCATACCAGCTGGAGATGTTGTCCATCTCGCCGGTCCAGGACGGCGCGCCCCAGCGGCTGTTGTTGCGGGGGCCGGCTTCGTCGAGGAGGGTGCGCATGCCGGTGATGTGGGCTTCGACGGCTTCGGGGGCCAGGGGGCCTGCGAGGAGGGTCTCCCAGCGGGCCCAGTAGCGAAGCCGGAAGTCGGGGTCGTCGAAGAGGGCGCCGTACCAGCCGTAGGTGAAGATGGGCGTGGTGTCGGAGGTTTCGTTGGTGGCGTCCCATTGGTGGGGGTCGCGGGCGCGGGAGTCGATGGAGCCGGCGGTGCGGTCGAGGTCCCAGATCGGGCCGGCGAAGATGGGCTGCTCGCGGTCTTTGTGGAAGTACCCACTCAGGCGGAAGGCGTCGGGGTTCTTCACCACCACTGCGAGGATGTGGTGGTCGATGAAGGAATCGACGTCGATGATGTCTTGCCAGGGGCGGTCGGAGAAGGGGTCGATGCCGTTCGAGGCGGCGAGGGCATAGCCGAGGGCGTCGAGCTCGGTGCGTAGGTAGGTTTCCTGTTCGGGCTCGAGCTCATGGGCCTCGGGGTCGACCGGGACGATGGGGTCCCAGAACACGAACGTGCCCCCGCCATCTCCGGCGTGGATGCCCTCGCCCGCTTCGCCTTCGCGGTCGCGCTTGAAGACGTAGCCACCGGACACTTCGGGCCACTCGGTGTCGCCTTCGTCGAGGCGGGTGACATCGACCCGGTCGGAGCCCCGCTCGATTTCCTCGGTGACCACGTACACGCCGGCGTAGTGGTCGAGGGTGAGGGTGCGGTCGGACGTGAGCACGAACATCTCGGAGAACGCGGTGCGCGGCGCGTAGCGGCCGATGTCGCGGCTGAGCTGGTAGCCGAGGGCGTTTCGGATGAGGGCATCGTCGAAGTACGACGGCGCGTGCAGCACCCAGTCGGCGTCTTCGGGCATCCCGAGCAGCTCGACGGGCAGGTCGGCGTCGGAGTCGGGCTCCCACAGCTCGAGGTCGTAGTTCTTCTTGGACAGGCCGGAGCTGCTGGAGCCCCGGATGCGGAGTCGGCCACGGGAGGCGACGTCGGCGGGTTCGGTGAGGACGGTGCGACCGTCGGGGGCATCGAAGGTGAGGAAGACCACCGGAGTGTTGGTCCAGAGGTCGTCGCGGGCTTCGTTGGTCCAAGCCACCAGCACGGGAAGGTTGGACGTGAACGCTGCGACGTCGTCGTTGACCTGTACGTAGGGCGTGGCGGTGAGGGGGCCCTCCACACCGTCGATGACCACGCGTGCATACACGATGCCCGAGCCCCGCAGCGTGAGTGAGGTCTGTGGCTCGAGGGTGCACGGTCGGTCGGGAACCCCCACGCACGCCTGAAGCTCGCCGACGTCTTCTTCTGTGGTGAGGGTGACCGTGAGGGTGTCGGTGAAGAGGCCCGCTGGCGGGGACAGGACCGGGCTGGCCTGGCCGGGCGGGAGGACCTCGACGTCGCCGGAGTCTTCGGGTTGGGCCGTGTCTTCGCCGTCTGCGGTGTCGGGTGTGTGGGTGGTGCCGGGCGTGTGTGTGGTGCCGGACGGTGCGTCGGTCTTTTCGTCGATCGACGGGGCGCAGGCGGTGGCCCAGAGGGCGACGGTGGCGAGTCGGATGGGTTGGGACACGGGGCGCTCCGAGGAACCCACAGGCTACTGGATGGAAGCGGGAGGCGAAACGGGCGCGGGCCAACGAACCCGAACGGCGTGGGCCCAGTCGTCGGATGCCGGCGGTGCGGTGCCGGCCCTGCAGCGGAAGCGGGGCTCACGTGGCTTCGATGTGTCGCGGTGTGGTGCATCGGAAGCGCTGAGTGCCAGGGCTTTCAGGCGGTCTCCTTCGTCGACGAACACGAGCGCTTCGTGCGGACCGGTGGCCACGATGGCTTCGGGGGAGCCTTGGAAGGCCGGCAGGCGTGCGAGGAGCCGCGGGGGCTGGCCGGGTGTCCAGTCGAAGACGGCAAAGCCGCGCTTGTCGGGGTCGGCGTCGCCCGGCGGACCGGCGACCAGCCACGTGGAAGACCCCGTGTGGGCGGGGCTCATGGCCCGGATGCCCCGGTCGCCCAGGGGCAGGGTGGTGACGGCGTGGACCCGGTCGCTGGATTGCTCGGGAGCAGCGAGTGCTACGGCATAGGCGTGCCCGGTGTGGGTGAGGGGAGCGCGCAGGCCGAGCCACACGCGGCGGTCGTGTGCGGACCATGTGAGACCTTCGATGTTGAGGTCGGCCCACGAGCCGCGTTCGGTGCAGCTGGCGCATCGGGTGCGCACGGCCGTGACGAGTGGTGCGGGGAGGGGTTGGTCGGCATCGGGCCAGAGGCTGAGGGAGGCGGTGGGCCGGGTGTCTTGTCGAGGCTCCAAGGACACCAGGCGGGCGCGGCGCTTGAGCTTGCCCTTTCGGTTCCGGCTGTGAGACCCGAGCAGCCAGAGGGTGTCGTGCTGCAGTGCGAGCCCCTCTTGGTCGTTGACCGCCGCCCGTCCGCCCTCCAGCGCGGTGTTCTGACCCTTTGGGCGCCCCGCTCCCGGCGTCCATGAAAAGAGGGTTTCGTCCTGGTCGTCGTCCACAATCCAGATGGTGCCCGTGGCGTCCTGCGCTGCGCCCGATGGCTCGCAGATCCCTTCGAGGGGGATGCGCTCCACCACCTCGGCCAGGGGCCCCGGAGGTGGTGGGGCCGGTGGCGCCGATGTTGTGGGGGTCTTCGGGTCTCCGCAGCCGCCGCATCCCCAGAGCCACATCGCGACCATGAGCAAGCTGGTCCCCTGCGCGAGCGCAGGGTGTGTGGGGAGCGTGTCTGGAATGGGCGGCACAGGGTCCATGCGGTCTCCATCTGGTCTACAGTAGCGTGTCTGTGGTGTAGCTCGCGCGCCACGAGAGCTGAGGAGGCCCCCCATGTGTCGTTCGTTCCTTGTGTTGTCGATTGTCTGGTCGGTCGGGTGTGCATCGTCGGGCGAGGTCGACGACAGCAAAGAAGGCACCACCACGGGCACCACCGATGTCGGTCCGGGCGACGACTCCAGCGGCGGTGACGACGGCGGCGACGATGGTGGAGGGGATGACGGCGGCGGCGACGACGGCGGCACCGGTAGCGCCGATGGCGACCTCTACATCAACGAGTTCATGGCCAGCAACGACACCGTCTACCCGGATGAAGGCGGCGCCTATCCCGACTGGATCGAGCTCTACAACGCCGGCTCCGAGACGGTCGACCTGGGTGGCTGGACCATCACCGACGACCTCGAAGAGCCCGACAAGCACACGCTCGACGACTCCCTGTCCATCGAGCCCGGCGGCTTCCTGGTGCTGTTTGCCGACGACGACGAAGAAGAGGGCGCCCGGCACGTGGGCTTCAACCTCTCGGCCGGCGGCGAGTCCATCGGCCTGTACCGCCCCGACGGCGGTGCCATCGACGAGCTCGACTACGGCGAGATGGGCACCGACATCTCCATGGCCCGGGTGCCCGACGGCTCGTCCAACTGGGAAGTGACCGACAGCCCCACGCCGGAGACGTCGAATGGGGAGTAGTCGTTCGTGGAGTGGACTGTTGGTGGTGTGCGTTGCGTGTGCACCCACCATCGGCGACGACAGCGACAAGTCGGCCACCGACAGCTCGGGCACCACCGACGGTCTCCCCGACGACACGGACACCGACTCTGCAGATCCCGGAGACGACACCACCCCCTGCGGTCTCGACGTCGCTCTCGACCAGGTGTTCTTCACCGAGGGAGACACGGTGTCGTTCACGGTCGCGTGCACCGATGGTCCCATCGAAGACGGTGCGGTGAGCGTGGCGGGCGCAGGCGAGGGGGCCACCTTCAACCCCGACACCGGCGTGTTCCACTGGGAGACCGACGGCCAGAGCGGCGGTCGCTACGACCTCACCATCGGTGCGGCAGGTGGCGGCCGCCTGGAGAGTGTGGTGGTGCCCATCTGGGTGGCCGACAGCCCGTCTGCCCCCAACGCACGCGACCCCCGGCCCCTCACCTACACCGAAGAGTGGGGGCTGCCCGTGGTGCACGTGGAGGTGGGCGGCACCATGACCGAAGCGGAACAAGATGCCACCATCACGGTCCGCGACCAACAGGTGGAAGGCTTCGCGAAGATTCGCGGTGCGTCGAGCACGTCGTACCCCAAGGTGAGCTACACCCTCGACTTCGAGAGCGACGAGCTGGGCGTGACGGAATGGGGTGAGCGCACCCGCGAACACATGGTGCTCATCACCACCTTCGACGACAACAGCTACGTCCGCCAAAAGCTCGGCTACGACCTCTGGGCCGCCATGGCCGAGCACCAGGGCGTCGAGCGGCTCACCCCGCGCACCTTCTTTGCGGTGCTGTACATCAACGGTACCTATCAGGGTATCTACACAGCCTGCGACCGCATCGACGACGAGTTCCTACGCCACATGGGCACATCGGGCGAAGGCAGCCTGTACAAGTCGGTCTCCCACGACGCCAACTTCTACCTGCACGACGCCAGCGGGCGCACGAAGTCCTGGCTGGGCGCAGGCTACGAAAAGAAGGAAGGCGACCCCGACAACTGGGACGACCTCTATGCGTTGGTGCAACACACGGGTGCCTCCGACGACGACACCTTGTGGAACGACCACCCGGGCATGGACCTCACCGAGTTCGCCGACTGGATGCTGTGGGCCCAGTTTGCATTGGTGCAGGACTCGGCCGGCAAGAATGCCTACCTGTACGCCGACCCGGATGCCGGGCGCTGGCGCTTCGCACCGTGGGACCTCAACGAGTCGTTCGGGCAGAACTGGTACACGTTGCGTCTCTCCGCCACCCAACGCAACGACTACTACTGGAACAACCGGGTGTTTCGGATGCTCCAGGAGCACCCAGAGGCGCGGGAGCTGGTCATCGACCGCTTCACCGACCTCCGCGAAGACGGGCCCCTGCAGCCTGCGGTCCTGCACAGCATGATCGACGACTACCTGGCCATCTTGGGGCCCAACATCGACCGGGACTGGGCGCGGTGGGAGAGCGAGTATCAGTCGTTCGGTCGGTGGGCGGGCGACCGCAACGCGCGGGGGGACTGGACGACACCGGCCGAAGAGGTGGCCTACATCCGGGCGTGGATCGACGACCGGATGGCGATGTACGACGGAGCGGGGCCGATTTAGAGGGGGCCCCTCCGCCTCGCTGCGCTCGGTACCTCCCCCTGAAAGGCCCTGAAGGGGGAGGACATCGTCGTTCTCACCTGAGGACTCTGACGGGCGACGTTCTCTCCCTGCAGGAAGCCCCGCCCTACTGCGACGCGTCATCCACGTCGGTGGACGCCGCGGAAATGGCCCGCTCCACGCCTTCTACGCGAGACAAGGCCGACACCAGGTTCGACTCGCTGGCGGGGTCGCGCAGGTGCACGCGCCACGTGAGGCTCAGCAGCTCGCCGAAGCGCAACGAGCGCGTGGTGAGGAGGGTGTGGTCGGTGCAGTGCTCGGCGAGCACCTTCTCCAGGTCGTCTTGACGGGTGTCGAGGGCGGAGATGTCGCACTGGATGCGGCGCGGCGGGGACTTCGGGTGGCCCGTGCCGGGGATGAGCGACAGCACGCCGACCGCGAGGATGGAGATGAGCACCCCGAGTGCAGCGACCACTGGCTTTCCCGTGCCGCAGCCGATGCCCGCAGCCAGGGCCAGGAACACGAACGTGATGTCCCAGGTGGTGCGCAGCCGCGTGCGGAAGCGGACGATGGCGAGCGCGCCCACCAGCGAGAAGGCACGGGCCAGGCTGTCGCCGATGACCAGCAGCACCATCGCCGACACGACCGGAAGCAATGCAAGCGATGCTTGCAGAGAGGGCGACCGGGGGCGACCGGGCACCGACCACCGATGGGCCGCCGTGACCACAAGCCCGAGCACGAACGCGAGAACCAACGTGAAGACAACACTCCCGCTTGCTTCGCTGGGCACTGTGTCGAGGAGGAGGTGGCGTTCGAGAGGGTTCACTTGGCTGCTCGGTTGGTTCGCGCTGCGCGCCGGATGCTGGGAGGGGTGGTGGCGCGGAGGTCGGCGGTGCGACCGGCTCGGCAGGTGAGGGCCACTCCGAGGGCGAATTTGCTGATGGGCTCGGCCACCAGCCCGAAGCGGGACACCAGGCGGCGCATCCAGCGTGGGGGCTGGCCGTTGTACTTGAGCTCGAGCACCACCCAGCCGTGGGGGATGAGCCGGATGGGGCACGGGCCACGAAGGGCGAGGGGGTCGGCGGTGGATGCGGCGCCCACTCGGTGGTCGAGGGTGAGCCGGAGGTGGCCCTTGGCGAAGGTCTCGCGCCAGTACTCCACGCGACAGACGGGTGCGAGCTGCTTCTCGCGGACCGCATCGCACCAGCGCTCGAGGCGGGTTTGCTTGAGGGGGTCGGTGAGCGGCGCGACGTGGTCCCAGGGGTTGGGGCTGGGCAGCGTGTGCCAGTGGTCGGTGGAGCCCACGCCCACGCGGTGCTTGATGACCTTCTTGTGGAGCTTGCGCTTGGCTTCGAGGAAGACGGGGTGGGTGGTGCCGGGGTCGCCGTAGGTGCGGATGCGGATGCGGTTGCGGATGCGGCGGCCGTCGAGCCGGCGGATGTACCCGGTGAGCCGGTGGTCATCGAGGTACAGGCTCGACACCCGGTAGCCGCGGGGGGGCTCGGAGGGATGGGCGTGGACCTCGGGCAGCGCGGCGGAGAGGTCTTGGCCGTGGGCGTCGGGCGAGATGTACGGCCGAGCGAATTCCACCACCTCGGCGCGCTTGTCGAGGGGCAGGGCATACTTCATCTCGTACCGGCCCTCGGTCACGGAAACCATCCAGCACGCGCGGTCTTGGCGATTCCGGTGGCGCCTGCGGGGGCAGGCTGTTCCAGCTGGATGGTGGCCCAGATGGTGGGGAGGTCTTCGGTGGGGTGCGCTTGGGCCCCCACGCGCACGATGGTGCCGGTGGTGGAGAACGATTGGTCGGTGGAGACGAAGGTGGCGGCTGCGCCGGTGGTCCAGGCTGCGCGGTCGCGCTCGGGGACGCGGACTTGCAGCCAGCGGGTGTCGGTGGCTTCGACCCGTGCGAGGATGTCGCCGCCGGGATGGGTGAGCACGCCGTCGAATGGGGCGGTGAGGCCCGGACCGTGTGCCCGTGCATCGGCAGCTTCGGCCCACGCAAGCGCGGCGGCAGCGCGGGCATCGGCGGCAGCTTGTTCGGCCTCCCACGGGAGCATCTGGGCGCTCTGGACGTCGGTGCGGGCGGCGCGGAGGGCGGCCTTGCGGACCCGGACTTCCAGGCGGGCCAGCTCGGCTTCGAACTCGGGAACCGCGCCCTGTTCGGCGGCCGCAGTTGCTCGGTATTCGGCGGCCTCGGCTTGTGCGAGAGCGGCGCGTGCGACGTCGACTTGGGCCATTGCGGCTGCGACGATGCCCGGTCGGCCTCCGCTCGCGAGCGCTTGGGCTTCGGCATCGGCGGCTGCGCTTTCTGCACCCCGGGCGTCGGCGATGGCTTCCTGGTCGGGGCGGCTGGCCACCACGAGCAGGGTGCCGGCGGAGATGGGGCCCGGGATGGCGTCGTCGCCGGCGCGTACGTCGAGGGTGCCCCCCCGTTCGGTGAGCATGACCCCATCCGCCACGGGGTGGGGACCGCCGGGCTGGGTGCCGTCGAGCAGGCGCCAACGAAGTGCGCCATCGCCGGTGTGCGACACCTCGTACAGCTGTGCGGGAACGACGAGTGCTGGCGCCTTCACGGTGCCCGGTGCGAGCGACCAGGCCGACAGTCCGAGCATCGCCACTGCGCTGAGGGCCCCCACGGCCATCCGGGGAATCATCCGCTGCTCCGCTGGACGAACCAGAGCGTGGGCGAGGCTCCCTCGCCGATGAAGTAGAGGTCGGAGCCGATGATGGCCACCCCCTCGCCGTCGGTCTCGGGCGGGGAGGGGACCACGCAGGCGTCGCTGTCGAGGGCATCGATGGCGCTGCCGTTGCCTTGTAGCCACACCACGCCGTCGCTGAGCCGCAACACCACCGAGCCGTCGGCTGCGACGTCGGCGGCCCGAACCGCACCGAGGCCGTCGTAGGGGGCGGTGTTGAGGTCGATGGACGCGGCCAGGGTGGGGGTGGCGTCGCGGTCGTCCAGCGATGCGACCGCGTAGACATCGGTGCGGTCGGCATTGCGGGTGAACAGCAGGACGGCACCTGTGGCCGGGTCGACCAGCATGGCCTCGATGTCGGTGGGGCCATCGGGCAGCGAGAACGAGGCCCGCGTGACGATGGGGGCGGTCATCTCGGCTTCGATGACCGTGGGCTCGGGGGTGATGAAGAGGGTGATGTCGTCGCGGACGGCGTCGTTGTCGCCGATGTCGCCCACGATGAGCTCGCTCTCGCCGCGGTAGCCCGTGGCCGCGATGGCCTCCCAGTCCTCCGGCTCGCTGCCGCCCAGCGTGAACGTGCCTTCGATGGTGGCGCCGGTGGACAGCGCGAAGACCTGGCCGTCGCCGTCGCTGTCGTCGTTGTGCGTCCACATCAGGCCGGGGTGCAGCAGGCTCGACGTGAGCCCGGAGGCTTCATCGAGACCGTCGAACGCCACGGTGTTCACCGCGACCGGCTCCGCCCAGCCGGGGCAGGGGTCGGCCGAGTCGAGCTTGTCGCCGCCGCAGCCGAGTGCTGCGAGGGTCAGGCAGACCAGGAGGGGGGAGGCGCCACCGGCTGTGGCGGGGTGGTCGATGTTCTCAGGGTCGTGGACCAATCCAATACTCAACGCTCGCCCGGCGGTTCCGGATTTTGGAGATCATGTCCGACTGATAGTAACGGACGTAGTCAAGGGGGTAGTTCCGCTCGGGGTCGGCCTCCACCCAAGGCTCGATCTGGTCGCGGACCTCTTCAGCATAGGCCTCGAAGTTTTCGTCTTCGAGAACTTCGAGTGCGTCGTAGACCCGGTTGGCCCAGTCGTTTCGGCAGTCGTCCACCTCGCGGCACTTGGCGGCGATGTGTCCGTTGGCGCGGCCCTCGAAGTCGTCGTCGGAGTAGAAGCTCTCGTCGACGCCGTGGGGGATGTAGACGAAGCCGCCGCGCTCGGGGTCGAAGTACAGGTGGCAGTCGTCGCCGGCAAAGCGGAACGGGTAGGCGTCGAAGTTCATCACCACCGAGCCGGCCGCCCAGTACTTGTGGAAGGCGTCCCAGTCCAGGTACTCGGCTGCGGCCTCGATGGCTTCGGGGCCAGAGCCTTCGAGGGCATCGGCGAGGCCTTGCAGCTCGTCGCGGCCTTCTTCGCCCTCCTCCTGCTGGAAGTAGGTGTCGTTCTGCACGTAGTCGTCGGTGAGGTCGCCGTCGTGCTGTTCGTACATCTTGCCGCTGGTGTCGGAGAACCAGCGCTCGAGGAAGACGTCGTCGATGGTGTCGATCATCACGAACAGACCGTAGAGGTCGTCGTTTACGTACACCACGGCGTGGTGGGCGCGGGCCGCGGGCACACCGGAGTTGCGGTACAGCTTGTAGGCCACCCGCTCGTGCATCATCGAGTAGTCTTCGTTCATGGCGTTGAAGGTGAGGCCCTTCATGCCGGCGAAGCGGTCGGGGCCGCCGTCGTAGCGGTTGAAGTCGAGCTTGAAGGACGACTTCAAGTGGAAGGGCCGCCAGGAGTTCTCGCCCTTGGTGCGGATGGCGATGGGACCGTAGCGGCGGCCCTCGTAGATGAGCGTGGCCTCGGTGTATTCGTAGGGGTCGCGCCGGAGGTTGTCCAGCGAGTCGTCGGAGATCTCGAGGTGGAACTCGGGGATGCGGTCTTCGTTGAAGAGCGCGTCGCTGTCGAGCTCTGTGAAGCCCGAGATGGACTCGGTGTCGGGGTCGGCTTCGACCTGCCAGGTGGTGGGTCCGATGGTGGGGTCGGACGTGTCGGTGGTGGCGGACTTGCCGTCGTCGTCGGAGCCGGTGTTGGGTGCGCAGGCCGCACAGAGTGCGAAGGCGCCCACCAGGATTCTGCGTTGCATCACTGCTCCAGGACGTCCGCGGTGTCGTTGGAAGCGCCCGGTGTGGGCTCGGAGAGGAGCACGAGGGGGCCGGTGTCGGGGTGGCGACCTGCGACCTGGTCGTCGTCGAGGCTGGAGAATTCCACCCGGTCGACCGCCACGCCGTCGGGGTCGAACAGCCCGAAGGCGTCCGACTCGCTGCTCAGCTTGAATGGAAGGTGGACGCCGCCGCTTGTGTCATCGGCCAGCAGGACCAGGAAGCCCTCGGCTGGGATGATGAGGTCGTCGAGCGTGTGCATCCGGATGTTGTCGAGGTCGTCGGTGACGGTGAACCCGGAGAGGTCGACGTCGTTGGGCGACGGGTTGTGCAGCTCGATCCAGTCCGGGGTGGCCGTGTCGTCGTCGGGGTCGACAGCCACGCTGGAGTTCGAGGCCATCAGCTCGTTGATGTACAGCCGGTAGGTCTCGACCGGCCCGGGCAGGGTGTCGCCGGAGTCGGTGGTGGTGGCGCCGGTAGTGCCCGTGGTGCCGGTCTTGTCGTCGGCCCCTGGAATCGAGGGGGCGCAGGCCGTCAGCAGGACTGCAAGCGAAACACACTCAAGGCGCACCGGGACCCCCGTGGGCACCCATGTCCGACCGCGAGCCGTCGGTGTCGGTGATGGCGGGGTCGCCGGCGTCGATGCACGGGCTGGACGACCGCAGCGAGAAGTCGCCGGCCGAGGAGTCGAAGTCAGGGTCCTCATCGATATTTCCGTTGGACCCGCGGGGGTCGTCGAGGCCGCTTGCGACCGAGCTGTTTCCGTAGAGGTCGGAGTACCGAACCGTGAGCGAGCCAGGGCCGTCTTCCGTGTCTTCCACGTAGAGTGCGGCCCCGCCCGAGCTGTTGCTGATGATGGTGTTGTTGACGGTGACCGTGCTGCCCTTGACGGCCAGCGCGCCCACTCCGGGGCCGGAGTTGTCGTCCATCACCACGTTCTCGATGTCGACCTCGCCGGCGCGGACGTAGATTGCCCCGCCGTCGTCGCTCGCGTTGTTCTCGGTGAACACGAGGTTTTCGAGGCTCAGGATGGTGTCCTGGAAGTAGTCTTCCTGGCCGCCCACATCTTCGGGGTCGCGGTAGACGCGGTCGGTGCAGAGACCAGCGCCGTCGTCGGCTTCGTTGTCTTCGAGCCACAGGTTGCGCACGGTGATGCGGTATGGGCTGTTGTCGAACTGGAGTCCGCCGCCACAGTCGCCAGCGGAGTTGCCGATGAACTCGCTGTCTTCGATGACGAAGCGGGCTTCGGTGCGCCAGTTGTGCAAGCCGCCGCCGCGGTGGGCGTGGTTGTCGATGAACACGCTGTCGGCCACATGGGTGCTGTCGTTGTCGAGCTCGAGGCCACCGCCTGCATCGCCGGTGCTGTTGCCTTCCATGTAGTTGCCGATGAACGAGTGCTCGGAGTGCGAGAACTTCGCGCCGCCGCCGTCGTCGTTGGCCGAGTTGTCGTAGAACTCGTTGTTCACGATGGTGGAGCTGCCGTAGTACAGGCGCAGGCCACCGGCGTCGTCGGCCGCTTCGTTGTTGCGGAAGACGTTGCCTTCGATGGTGGCGGTCGAGATGTTGAAGTAGATGCCTGCGCCGTCTTCGCCGCAGTAGTTGCCATCGACCGTGTTGCCGATGAACTCGGGCCGACCGCGGTAGAAGTAGGCGCCGCCCGCCTGGTAGGCGCTCACGTTGCCGACGATGTTCGTGTCCTGAATCGTGCCACCGGCCGACCAGAGGCCGCCGCCGCCGCCACCCGGTCCCCAGGCTTCTTCGTCGACCGTGGTGGCTTCGTTGGCGGAGATGGTGGACCGCAGGAAGTCCACGTTGCCGTCGTAGGTGAATGCGCCGCCGCCTTCGAGGCCCACGTTGCCGTCGATGGTGGTGTCGATGACCTCGCCCGTGGAGCGGTAGGCGTACAAGCCGCCGCCGTATCGAGCGGCCACGCTGGACTCGATGATGGACTGGTCGACGGTGAAGTCGCAGTCCACGAACGCGATGCCGCCGCCGTCTTCCGCTGCTTCGCCACCGCGCACGACCGCTTCGATGAGGGTCATTTCGCCACCGTTGCAGGCCACGCTGCCGCCGATGGACTCCTGGCCATTCTCGAGCGTGATGCCCTGGAGGACCACCTCGCTGTTGACCGCGGTGAGTGCCCGGCCGGAGCGCCGTGCGTTGATGGTGGTGTCGGCGGCGCCTTCGAGGCCCACGATGGCGAGCTCGCGGCCGTTCAGGGTGAGGTTTTCGTTCCACTCACCGGCACAGAGGAGGAGGGTGGCGCCGTCGGGGGCGTCGTCGATGGCTTCTTGCAGCTGCTCGATTCCATCCTCACAGACGTCGATCTCATCGACCCACTCGTCGCAGTCGTTGTCGGTGCCGTCGTGGGTTTCTTCGGCACCGGGGTTGGCGTCGGGGTCGGTGTCGTCGCAGTCTTCGTCGTCGGTGTAGCCGTCACCGTCGGCGTCTACGGGACCGGTGGTGCCGTCGTCTCCGCCGTCGTCGCCGCCTCCTGGACCGTCGGTGGTGCCATCGTCGCCGCTGCCGCCGCCGGTGGAGTCGGTCTTGCCTTCGCCAGCTTCACTGTCGATAGACGGAGCACAAGCAACCGAACAGGCGAGGCCGAGGAGGAGGGCGAGCTTCAACCGGTCTGGAAGGGGGCGCATCGGGGGACCTCCGGGGGCGAGACGTTGTCTCGAAGAGTCGCTTCATGTCTGGGGCTGTCACACGAGTGTAGCGAAGCAGACATGGAAATGATGTGTGGTCCGTGAGAAATCAGGGGATTTGACGACCTGCAGACGGCCGTCGATGATGGTGGGCCCCATCCCGGTGGCCGAAGGCTCCCGGAAGTAAAGGTCCAGGAGCCCCATGCACCCCCCACTCGGCCGTTCTTCCGTTCTCCATGTTGTGGGACTGGTGGTCTGTACGGGCTGTGCCGGTGACAGCGACGGCAGCAGCAAGTCCATATCGCCCACGTCCACCGCGTCTTGGACGCTCGAGCCCGATGGGTCGGTGGAGTCGGTGGCAGGACAGGCTGCCGACCCCGGCCTGCTCTTCGACCCCACCCGCGTGATGGAGGTGGAGCTCGAGCTCGATCCTGCAGACTGGGAGGTGTTGCGCAACCAGACACGCTCCATGTTCGACGTCCTGGCGGGCGACTGCATGGCCAGCCCCGCAGAGTCTCCCTACACCTGGTTCGAGGCCGACCTGTGGCTGGATGGGGCGCACGTCCCCGACATCACGATGCGCAAGAAGGGCTTCATCGGGTCGTTGTCGACAGACAAGCCGGGCCTGAAGCTGGAGTTTGACGAGCTCGTGGACGACCGCCGCGTGCATGGCATGGAGCGCATGGCCCTCAACAACACACCCCAAGATCCCACGATGCTGCGTACGTGCTTGGCCTACGAGCACTTTCGGTCGGTCGGCGTCCCTGCGCCGCGGTGTGGCTTCGCGCATGTGGTGGTGAATGGTCAGGACATGGGGATCTACGCCACCGTGCAGGCCGTGGATGACCATCTCTTGGAAGACAACGGTGTGGCTGACGACGCCCCTCTGTTCGAGGGTACGCTGTCCGATCTCCGCGATGGCTGGACCAACACCTACGACCTCGACTCGAACACCGCGGATGTGGCGCTGCTCGAGCCGCTCGTGGATGCCGTCGAGTCGGGTGATCTCGACCAGATCTCGGCCGTCATCCACCTCGACGACTTCATCCGCTTCTGGGTGGCCGAGGGGCTGACCGGCCACTGGGACGGCTACGGCTGGAACACCAACAACTACTACCTGTACATCGACCCCACGGATGGTCTGGCGCGGTTCGTGCCCTGGGGCACGGATGCGGTCTGGAGCACCCCGTACCCGGGTGGCGGCTTGGATTGGATTCCGCTCACCAGTGCCCTGACCCGCGCGCTGGTCGCGGTTCCCGAAGTGGAGGCGGCCTATCGGGCAGAGCTGGCCCGGCAGCTCGATGTGGTGGGAGACCCGGTCGAGGTGGCCGACCGCATCGATGCCTTCGCCTCGGTCATCGAGCCGTGGCACGCCACACCACGCGCCCTGTCCGACCTCCAGTGGACAGCCGACTTCCACCTGGCCACCCTCGCGGCGTCGGTCGGGGAGGCCTGGCCGCAGCCCACTCATCCTCTGCGCGACCCATTCTGCATGGAGGAGCAGGGCACCATCTCGTACGCGTTCGAAGGCGACTGGGGCAGCATCGTGGGTGCCGCCACCCCCGGAACGTGCACAGGCAGCTACACATGGGGCGATGAGGTGGGCGCGCTGGACAGTGGGGTGCTCTATGCCGGCGAGCAGGACGGCTATGGGGTCCTCACGTGCGTCCACTCGGTCGGTGGGAGCGGAGAGCAGCTGGCTCCGCACATCATCCTGCCGCTCCATGAGCTCGCTGCCGGCCAGGTCGAGACGGAGTTCACGGTGCGACGGGCCGCGCTGTACTACACCGACGCCACCATGGGGGGCAATTGGACCGATGTGTCCTGGATGGAGGGCGTTCTCGACATCGAAGCGGCCGAGCCGGGGGGTACGGTCCGAGGCTCGTACTCGGGAACGTTGTGGAGTCCGCCCTGGTAGGCGGGCATCCAGGCTCGCCTATGGTGCGGGGAGGATGACCGGCTGACCGGGCTCGAGCGTGACCTGCCGCCAGGATGACAGCGACTGGGTCCGCATGTTGCCGTACGTGCGTGTGCTGGATGTCTGGGTGAGCAACGCCTGGTCGCCGTGGTACCACCAGCCGCTGCGCAAGATTCCGCTCCCATATGCGAGAACGCCGCCAGCAACGCTCTTCACGCCCGATGCGAGCTGGGCGCTGGACAGGGTGCAGTCGCCAGTGGTTGCGAACCCGCTGCGCTCGACCAGTGGGATGAACGGTCCGGGACCTTCGGTGTCGTTGTCTTTGTGAAACCAGGCCCGGTCGAAGGCGAATGCGCAGGTCTGGCTGCCCGAGGCGGTCTGGAGGCGGGCCCGTCCGGTGACATTGGCGACGGACACGTCGAAGGCGAAGTTCACGTGGGTGGTGCGCCAGGTGATGTGCGATGAGGTGCCGGGCTGGAGGTACGAGGTGAGGTAGCGCTGGCTCTCGCGGTGCTTGTCCAGTGTCCCGGACTCCAGCCAGACCGACAGCCCCGCACAGTGGGACGTGCCCCAGCAGTCGTCGTCGGCGCAGTCGAGCAAGCCATCGAAGTCTTCGTCGCCCGACCCTGCAGCGCAGATCTCCAGGCACCCGGCTTCGCCCGTGCAGTCGGCGTCTTCGCAGTCGGTGCGCCCGTCGAGGTCGTTGTCGATGCCGTCGGAGCAGTCCTCGCCGCACTCGCGGACGCAGTCGGTGTCGTCGCAGTCGGTGTCGCCGTCGCCGTCGTCGTCCACCCCGTTGGTGCAGTCTTCCGGGCAGGAGCCGATGCAGTCGGGGTCGTCGCAGTCGGCCAGGCCGTCGCCGTCTTCGTCGCCCGGGCTGTCGCAGTCTTCTTCGGGAAGGGGTGCAGTGTCGGCGCTGGTGTCGGTGTCTTCGGGGTCTTCGGTGTCTTCCGTGGCCGTCTCGGGGGCGTCCTGACCGGAGTCTTCAGTGGGGTTGGGCTTGGGTGTGTGGGCGGCCGTGCAAGCGGACAGGGCCACCATCAGGACGGGGGCCAGGCGGCTGGACATACGGACTCCGGGGTGCAGTGCCCAGCGTGGCATGCAGCGGGTGTTCGACGAAATTGCAGAGGCTTGGGCGGCGGGGGCTGGACCGTCCGGAGGGTTGGTCTACCGCACCCAGAGCATCACGTCGTCGATGCCGAAGCTTTCGTCGGTGGGGGCCTGGTCGAGGGTGCTGCCGGCGATGAGGTCGAGCTCGTCGTCGGTGTGCGTGATGGTCTCGTCGACCGTCCAGGTGGAGTCGTATGAGCCGTAGTAGCCCCGGTCCCAGCCACACACCTCGCCATAGGACGAGCTGTGGTTGTTCTGGTTCTGGGAGAACAGCGTGGTGCCGTCGGCCTCGACGTACGCCAGCTCGCCGTCCCAGGAGTCGAGGGCGATGTACTCGAGCTCGACCCGGGCTTCGGTGTGTGCGACGCCGAAGATGTCGATGGTGATGTCGATCTCGGTGCCGGCAGTGTTGCCGTAGCCGCCGAGGATGGTGGACCAGCTGGCACAGGCGTAGGTGGACGAGGTGGACCAGCCGGCGTGGGGGGTGGACTCGAAGTCGTCGGAGAACACGAGGGTCCAGCCACCGCCGTCGGTGGACATGTCGCAGGTGGTGTCGGTCGCGGTGCCGTCGAAGTCGATGGTGTAGGTGCCGGTGGCGCTGGACGGCTGGTCGACCAGGATGTCGAGACAGCTGTCGGCCGGACACGCGCTGCCCGAGCCCATCACGCCGTCGTCGACCGTGCCGTCGCAGTCGTCGTCGACGAGGTTGCACAGCTCGGTGGCGCCCGGGTACACGGTGGCCACGGAGTCGTCGCAGTCGGTGGTGTCGGTGACTGTACCGGAGGGCTGGATGCACGCGGCCACAGAAGCGGTGGCGTCGCCGTAGCCATCGCTGTCGTCGTCGTTGTAGAAGGTGGAGCCGGTGCTGGTGTCGAGCGAGCCGTCGTCGTCGTCGATGAGGCTGTCGCAGTCGTCGTCGATGCTGTTGCAGACCTCGGTGGCGGCGGGGTTTACAGCGGCTGCAGAGTCGTCGCAGTCGGTGTCGACGGCCGAGGTGCCGGTGGGTTGGCTGCACGCGAGGCTGGAGGCGCTGGCGTCGCCATAGCCGTCGGCGTCGGCGTCGGTGTACCAGGTGGAGGCCGTGGAGAGGTCGACGGAGGTGTCGTCGTCGTCGGTGAGGCCGTCGCAGTCGTCGTCGATGCGGTTGCAGACCTCGGTGGCGGCGGGGTTCACGGCGGCTGCAGAGTCGTCGCAGTCGGTGTTGTCGGACACGGCGCCCGAGGGTTGGTCGCAGGCGAGGGAGGTGGACGTGGCGTCGCCGTAGCCATCGCCGTCGGAGTCGGCGTACCAGGTGGAGCCGGTAGACGTGTCGACGGAGGAGTCGTCGTCGTCGGTGAGGCCGTCGCAGTCGTCGTCGATGCGGTTGCAGACTTCGGCCGCGCCCGGGTTCACGGCGGCTGCAGAGTCGTCGCAGTCGGAGTGGTCGGCCACCATGCCCGAGGGCTGGCTGCAGGCCTGCGTGGTGGACGCGACATCGCCGTAGCCATCGAGGTCGGCGTCGGCGTACCAGGTGGAGCCGGTGGTGGCATCGAGGGAGGTGTCGTCGTCGTCGACGAGGGTGTCGCAGTCGTCGTCGATGCGGTTGCAGACTTCGGTGGCGGCGGGGTGGACTGCGCTGTTGGTGTCGTCGCAGTCGGTGTTGTCGGCCACCATTCCCGAGGGCGCGTCGCAGTCGCGGGCGGTCGTGGCGGGGTCGCCGTAGCCGTCGAGGTCGGTGTCGGCGTACCAGTCGCTGGCGTCGGCGGCCCCCGAGCCGTCCACCACCCCGTCGCAGTCGTCGTCGATGCGGTTGCAGACCTCGGTGGCGTCGGGGTGGACGGTGTTGTCGGTGTCGTCGCAGTCGCCGGGGAGGGCGGCGTAGCCCTCGGGCTCGGAGCAGTCTTGGGTGGTGAGGTCGACCAGGCCCCAGCCGTCGCCGTCTTCGTCGCGGTACCAGGTGACGTCGAGGCCTTCGTCGACGTCGTCGTCGCAGTCATCATCGACTTCGTTGCAGACCTCGATGCCATCGGGGTGGATGAGTGCGTCGTCGTCGTCGCAGTCGGTGTGGTCGAGGACTCGGCCTTCGGTGGTGCCGCACTCTTCGAGCTCGGTGGCGGGGTCGCCAAAGCCGTCGCCGTCGTTGTCGGCGTAGGTGAGGACGGGGTCGCCTTCGTCGGCGAGGCCGTCGCAGTTGTTGTCGATGCCGTCGCAGACCTCGGGCGCACCGGGGAAGATGTGGGCGTCGGCGTCGTTGCAGTCGTCGTCGTTGGGCACCTGGCCGGGGCCGGGCTCGCAGGCCTCGCTGGAGACGGTGGGGTCGCCGAAGCCGTCGCCGTCGGAGTCGTCGAACCAGGTCAGCATCACCCCTTCGTCGATCTCGCCGTCGCAGTCGTTGTCTACGCCGTCGCACAGCTCTTCGGCGCCCGCGTGGATGCTGGCGTCGAGGTCGTCGCAGTCGTCGGCCCCCACCCGTCCATCCCCGTCGGCGTCTTCGCCGGACAGCGACCCGGTGTCGAGCACGGTTCCATCGGCGTCTTTGGGGGCAGTGCGGCAGGCACCGAGGCCGGCGGCGATGAAAACGAGGGCGTAGAGTCGAGTCGACACAGAGGGCTCCAGTTCGCGCCGGGCCATCGTAGCGCGGAGTTGGGTCGAGTCGACGGCGGAGATGTCGTCTCTGGCACGGACCGGAAGGTGGCCGCGACCGCGCAGATGCGTAATGCGGGCCGGCCCTCTGTCCCGGACCGACCATGCACGAGGACCACACCGCTGTGCGGCCTCCCGCCCAATCCTCCCAAGTGCTCGTGGAGACGCTCTCTTCGGGCCTCACCCTCGTGGCCGAGCCGTGGGGGGTGGCGCCTGTGGTGGCCGTGCAGCTCTGGGTGGCGGCCGGGTCGTCGTCCGACCCCGAAGGTGCGTCGGGCGCGGCACACTTGCTCGAGCACATGGTGTTCAAGGGGGCGGGCGACTGGGAAGGCACCGCGCTGACCGAGCGGGTCGAGGCGCTGGGCGGCGACCTCAACGCCTGGACGTCCATCGACCAGACCTGCTTCCACGTCACCGTCCCCGTGTCTGCATTCGAGACGGCGGCGCGGCTGCTCGGGACGATGGTGTTGGTGCCGTGGCTGCGGGCCGACGACCTCACGCCCGAGCAGGGGGTGGTGGTGGAGGAAATCCGGGGTGCAGAAGACGACCCCACCAGCGTGCTGGCCGACCGCATGCGTGCGGCGATGTGGGGCGACCATCCGGGTGCGCGGCCGGTCCTGGGCTCCGATGCGTCGGTGCGTGGAATCGACGCCAACGAGCTCCAGGCGTTTCACCATCGGCAATACCACCCGGAACGCCTGGCGTTGGTGGTGGCCGGACCCGTGTCTGCAGACCGTGTGCGGGCGATGGGTGCCGAGCTGGATGCCTTGCTGAAGAAGCGCACCACCACGCCGCCCGAGGTGGCCCCGGCCCCTGCGCTGCGGCCGGCCCGTCCGGGTGCCATCGTGGTGCGAGACGGCCACGAAGACCGGCACGTGGAAGTGCTGTTTCCGTCGCCCGGACCCGCCCATCCCGACATGGCTGCACTCGACGTGCTGACGGTCATCCTGGGCGACGGACGGGGCTCGCGTCTGCTCCAACACCTGCGCGATGATGCCGGTGTGGCCGTGCATGCGTGGGCGGCCATGGAGACCGAGCAGCAGGGCGGCATGACCGCTGTGGGCGGCACCCCTCGGGAAGGCACCGAGCTGGGGGTGGTCGAAGCGCTTGGACAGGTTGTGGCGCGGATTCGCGCGGCGCCCCCCTCCCGGGCAGAGCTGACTCGGGCGCGTGGGTTGGTGCGCTCGGATGTGTTGCGAGAGCGGGAAACGGTGGACGGACAGGCCCATCGGTTGGGTTGGTACTGGCATCGATTCGGCGACCTCTCCGCGGAAGCCGCCTACATGGCCGCCATCGACCGGGTCACGCCGGCCGACGTTCAGCGGGTGGCCCGGGCCTGGTTTTCGCCCGAAGCAGCGGTGTTGGGTGTGGCCACGCCGGATGCCGACCTCACCGAAGAAGCCGTGGAGGCGGCCTGGAAGCGGGGATGTGCGGCCGCTCCGGCAGTCGTCACCGAGCCGGCGCCCGAGCTCGTGCAGACCGTCCTGCCCGGCGGCTTGCGCGTGGTGGTCGAGCCTCGGCCCGATGCCGAGCTGATTGGGCTGTCGCTCATCGGGGTGGGGGGCGTCATCGCCGAGCCTGCCCGTCGTGCCGGTGTGGCCACTGCCTGGGCCCGCTTGCTCACACGGGGGGCCGGAACCCTCTCGACCGGCCCCCTCGCGGCGTTGGTCGAGGCGCGCAGTGCGTCCAGCTCGGCCTGGGCAGCGCGGAACTCGGTGGGCGTGGAAGTGGTGTGGCCTGCGGGCGGGCTGGCGTGGCTGGGCTGGCTCCTGCACGAGATGTTGGTGGCGCCGCGGTTCACCGACGACGACCTGGCCCAGATCCTCGACGACCTGCAGATCGACCGCTCGCTCGCCATCGACGATCCCGGCTCGTTGGCTTGGGAAGGGGTGTTCGCCGACCTGTACCCGGGCCATTCCTGGGCGCGTCCGGTCGAAGGCACACCGGGTGGCCTGTCTCGCGTCGACCGGGCTGCTGTGCAGCGCTACCACCGCACCGTCACCTCGGCTGCGAACCTGCACGTGGCGGTGAGCGGTCCCGTGGTGCCCGAAGAGGTGTTCGCAGTGCTGGCGCCGCTGTCCCGTGCGCTCCCATCCGGACCCGCCCGGCCCCTGTGTCCGCCCACCACCTTCGACCAGCGCGGCGGCTCGTCTCGACGTCGGCGGGTGCCGCGGTCGGATGCCCAGGCGCGGGTGGCCATCGGTGTGGCGGGTGCGTCGCTGGGTGTGGGCGGGACGGATGAAGCGGCCGTTCGGGTGCTCGAGGCGGTGCTCGGCGGCGCGCAAGGTGGCGGCGGGCGCCTGTTCCAGAAGGTGCGCGAGGAGCTGGGGCTGGCCTACTCGGTGGGGGCGTCGTGGGAGGGAGGCCTGGGTGCTGGGTCGCTCGTGTTGTATGCCGGCACCGACCCCGCTCGAAGCGCCGAGGTGGCCGAAGCGATGTGGGACTGCTGTGTGGACGTGGGACGCTCGGGCGTGACCGACGACGAGCTGGCACGGGTGAAGGCCGGGCTGGTTGACGGCGCCCACCAGAACCTGCAGCGCAGCGTGTCCCGTGCGCGTCATCTCGCCGCGGCGTCGGCCTACCGAGGAGACGCCGCCGCTTGGAAGGACGCCATCGCGATGCCCGCATCGGTGGACCGCGCAGCTGTCGAAGCCCTCGCGCAGGACTTGTTTCGGCCCGACCGGCGGGTCCAGGTGGTGGCCGGACCCTCCGGCAGCGCGTGGTAGCCTTTTTCCATGGGCACAGACGACACGCACGACCCCTCGGCTCCCCCCACCGAAGCCCCCGCCGCCAGCGCGGGTGATGGTGTGGCGAAAGCTCCGGATGAAGGGGCTTCCGAGCGTGCCCGCGACCTCCTGAAGACCGACCGCCTCCACCGCCGCGCCCGCCTGGGTGAGCGCTTGTTGCAGCGGGTGGGGGGGCGGATGTGGGACCGGCCCAACCTCGCGGTGAGCGCACGCCTCTACAAGCGGTTTCAGCTCGATGACCCGTGGGCCCCGCCCGGGACGGCCAAGCGAGGGCGCGGTGTGGGGCTCGGTCCGGTGTCGCTGCGGTTTGGTGAGAAGCGCCGGCAGCCGGCACCGCACCTTCGGCCCAAAGAACCGAAGAAGAAAAAGCAGCTCCAGGCCGCCGACCCCGTGGCCAAGTACCGCCGCCCCAAGCCCACACCCAAGCCGGCCGAGGCCAAGCCGCCCACACCCAAGCCGCCTGCGCCGAAGCCCACCGCGCAGAAGCCCCCCGGTCCGCCGGGCCCCACGGGCAAGTACGCCATCACCGGCTCGTCGGGTGAGTTTGGCCGCAATGAGAAGAAGGGCCTGGTGGGCAAGCTGCCGGTGCGTCCCGACCTCGCGCAGGGCGGCGACAAGAAGGGTGCTCCCAAGCGTCCAGCGCCGACCCGGTCTCGCGCGCCCACACCGCCCCCCCGGCCGGCCAGCCCCCCGAAGCCCACGGGCCCCAAGAACTCCAGCCGCCCGCAGGCCCGCACCCGCCGTCAGCCCAACAGTGCGGGGGGTGGGGGCGGCGGAGGTGCTGGAGTTCCGCTCCCCCGTCCCAAGCTGCCTACGCCAAAGAAGCGTCGTGCAGGTCGGTTTCGCATGAGCCCCACCGAGGTCCGGTCGCCGGTCGTGAAGAAAATCGTGGCGCCCGAGCCGGTGGTTCGGCAGACCGAAGCCGCCGCGACGGCTCCCGAGCCTGCACCGAAGAAGAAAAAGAAGGTCGACAAGCCCATCGACCGCTCCATTCCCACCGGACCGATGGGCCTCGACGACCTCTTCGGCGCGATGGACGGTGGTCGGATGCGCGTGGGCCGCCGGAAGAAGAAGAAGGAAGACGACGAAGAGACCTGAACGGGTCAGGCGGCGGAAAGCGCGTGGGCAGCGTGCGCATCGCTGCCTCAATCGGCTTTGACAAGCCTCGCACCGTGAGGGCCCGGTCCCGGTTTGAAGCCGCGGAGGGCGACCGGTACACTCGCCGCTCGCTACAGGCCCCGTGGGCCGCGGGAGGCCTGAATGGCTCGGCTGGTGCGCACGCAGCTTCGTCACGTGAACTCCGCCGGTCGAGCGGCCGGCCAGCTCGGTGGCGGCCTGTCGCTGGCGATGGTGTGGTTCGTGGGCGCTACAGCCCTGGCGGGCGACCCCATCGTGCTGGTGGGCGGACCTCCGGTGGTCGCCGACGGTCAGAACACCGCCACGGTGCAGATCTGGTCTCCCGCGATTGGCGACGAGACCCGCATCTCGGTGAAGGGGGCTCCGCTGGTGGGGGAGCCCGAGGTGGATGGCGGAGACTTTGCGTCGTTCGTGGTCACGCCGCCTGCGGCCACGTCGGCTGGCGAGCTGCTGCTCAAGGTGAAGGTGTCGTCGGGTGACGGCAAGGGAGCTGCCACCTTGCGCGTGCCGGTCGTGCCGCCCGACCGAGGCGACGTCGGCATCGTCTTCGACCCCCCGCTGTTTCGCCACGGCGTCGACAACGCTGTCTCCATCCGCATCACGCCGCCCACCGGCCCCCGCGACCTGGACGCCAAGGCCTTCGAGGTGCACTCGAACGTGGGCGTGATCGACACGGTGACTGCAGAGGACGGCGGCCGCACGCTCGTGGCCCGCTGGCGCCCGCCCAAGGAGCTCCCGGGCTCGCAGATGGCCCTGTTCGCGGTGGTCGACACCGCCGCACCCGACCGCGTGTTGGGCACGGCGGCCTACCCGGTGGTGGTCAAGAAGACGCTCGAGCTCCCGGCACCGGCTGGCACCACGGCCGTGTTGACGGTGGGTGAGCGCCAATTCGGCCCGCTTCCCGCCGGACCCGACGGGCGGGTGCGCTTCGAGGTGGAGCGCGACCCCCGCGTGACCGTCGGCCGTCTGCGCATCGTCACGGCAGACGGCAGTGTCACCGAGAGCGATGTGGAGCTGGCCTTTGGCGAAGGGCCCCGCTTCACCTTCGTGCCACCGCCCCCGGGTGCGATGGCCGACCCCGACAAAAAGGTCCAGGTCACGGTGGTGGCGGTCAACCCCGACGGCTCCCCCTGGACCGGTCAGGCGCCGGCGGTAAAGGTCGACCGGGGCACGGTCTCGGGTGTGGTGGCCGCGAGCGTGGCCGGGCGCTTCGTCGTCTCGTACACCCCGGATGCGAAGGCCGGAACGGTCACCTTCACGGCCACCCTCGACGGCCAGTCCGCCTCTCGCAGCATGCAGCTCGTGGCGCCGGCCGACCAGAACGCCCGCTCGGGTGCGTTCGACCCCGTCACCCTCGAAGGCAGTGCCCGCGACGCCACCTTCACCATCGAGGGCGCGGCCCCCGGCGGCATCTACGTGGAAGGCGGGGCCTTGCGCGGCCGGATGTCGGGCAGTGGTCCGTACACGCAGGCGGTCCGACTGAATGGGTCCTCGGCGCAGATGGTGGTCCGGGGCGGTCCGCCGGTTCAGGCTTCCGGCAGGCCGGTCACCCGCCTCTTCATGTGGACCGCCGAGTCCACCGTCCAGGCCGATGCTGCGCGTCAGGTGCCGGTGGTGGTGGTGGCGGTCGACGACCAGGGGCAGCCGGTCCCGAAGGTGCCCTTGGCGCTCTCGGTGGCGGTGGGCACGGGCTCCATCCCGGATGAACTCACCACGGGCGCGGACGGGGTTGCCGCTGGGTTGTACACCGTGGGCAACCAGGTGGGGCCGGTCACCCTTGTGGCCGAAGGTGCCGGGGTTCGGACCGCCGCGCCGTTGTTCCTTGAAGGGGCCGGGTACACGGGCGGTGAGCTGTCGGTCTCCGGCGACGCCCGCACCATCGCCGACCGCCAGGCCTGGATGGATGCGGTGGCGGTGGCCCGTGCGGGTCGGCCGTTCCCTGCTGCGCAGCCCGCCGTGGCCCCCATGACCGGCGCCGACATGGCCCGGCTCGAGGCCGAAAAGAAGGCGCAGGAGCGTGCTGCCAAGAAAGCTGCGCGCACGCCGGCAGCCACCACGGCGGACTCGGGTGGCGGAAGCGAGAAGCCTGCGGCGGCATCGGGCGGCGCGGATCCACTCACCGGGTTCGGCCCACCACCGGCCGACGGCCTCGGCCGCTCCGACCTCCGCGTCGGACTCCACTTTGGTGCCATGCCGCGCAACTACTCCGCCACGAGCGAAGGCGACGGGTCGGTCCCGGGGGGCGAGGCCGAGTTCACCACCCCCAGCCTGAACGCACCGTCGTTTGATGCGCGCGCGGTGAAGTGGTTCGGCACGGTCGGTGCCGAGGGCCGCCTCCGCTACGTGTCTCAGCCGCTGGCCGTGCCGCTGTCCGACACCCCGCTGCAGGTGGGCGGGACCGAGCTCCTCCTCGGTGCCCGCCTGCGCGGTCCCATCTTCCCCGGCCTCACATGGCAGCTGGGGGGGGGATTCCATGCCCAGGCCCTGTCGGCCTTCACGCTCACCGACGCCGAGATCCAAGAAGCGCGTGAGACGTTGAATGGCGTGCGCATTGCCGGCGGGTCCACGCTCGACAGAGGGGCCTTCTACCTGTCCACCGAGCTGGCCGGGTCGTTCACGCTCAGCCCGTCGTCCTTCCAGTTCGACACCGTGCTCGGCTACGAGGTGGTGCCCAACCTGGCCGTCCAAGCGGTCTACTCGTTCACCAAGCGCGGGGCGACCGTGGCGGACGGCGACGCCGAGATCGATGTGTCCGAGTCGCTCAACGGCATCTTCGTCGGCGCGGCCTACACCCTGCCGTAGGCGCTGTGCCCGCGGCCGGGGTGCGTCCCGCCTGAACTCGTGCGAGAATCGGCCCTGGCACTACCCAAACGTGCCATCGGGCTGCGTGTGTCCTCCCAGAACTCCAAGCTTGCTGTCGGCGAGCACATCGGCGACCGCTACGTCGTGCTCGACACCCTCGGGCACGGAGGCTTTGCCACGGTCTATCGGGCCCGCCAGGAGGCCACCGGTCAACAGGTCGCGGTGAAGGTTCTCGATGTTGCCCGCGAGCACGACCCCCACCAGGTCCAGCGGCGGTTCGAGCGCGAGCTGAAGCTGGTCGGACAGCTCCACCACCCCCACATCGTGCGGCTCATCGACCGCGGTGTGTTGCCGGGGGGCGGGCTGTACACCGTCTATGCATTCGTCGACGGGAAGACTCTCCACGACCACATCCGCGCGCGCGGACCCTTGCCCTGGACCCGCGCCCGACGCCTGGGCGCACAGATCCTCGATGCCTTGGTGGCGGCCCACGATGCGGGCGTGGTGCACCGCGACATCAAGCCGCGCAACATCATGGTCACGTCGACGGGCGCGCAAGAAAACGCCCTGCTGCTCGACTTCGGGCTGGCGGCTCTGCGCCGCGACGACGGCAGCTCTCCCGAAGACTCGCTGTCGAAGCTCGGGGTGTTCATGGGCACCCCACCCTATGCAGCGCCCGAACAGATCAAGGGCACGCGCCCCACCCCCGCCATGGACCTCTACTCATGGGGGCTGGTGCTGGCCGAGATGCTCGCGGGGCAGCGGGTCTTCACCGGACGGATGGCGAATGTGGTGGCCGCCCAGCTGTCGCCGGAGCCCGTCCCGCTGCCGCCGGCTGTGCGGGTGGGGCCGTTCGGTCCCATCTTGGAAGAGGTGCTCCAGAAAGACCCCCGCAGACGCACTTCCGACGCCCGTGCGCTGTGGTCGCGCCTCCATGCGCTCGAGCTGAAGGAAGGGGACCGGCTGGCCTCGACCGACCGCAGCCGTCGCCAGGTCGCGGAAGCCCACGACGCCACCGAACCCGGGAGTCTTGGATCCAATGTGGCGGTGGGGCGCTCCACCGAGCTGTTGTTGCTGCAGGAGCGCTGGGAGCAGGCGGCCAGCGGCCTGGGCAAGGCCATCTGGGTGTCGGGCGAAGCGGGCATCGGAAAGTCCCACCTGGTCGACCAGCTGGTGCCCCGGCTGGGCGCTCTACGCCAGAGTGCCTTGCGATGTGCCTGCACCCCCGAGACAGCCACACGCCCCCGCGAGCCCTTGTTGCGGGCCCTGGCGTTGCGGCTGCGGGACGACCTGGGGCCCGAGGTGGGTCGGCATTCAGTGTTGGGTTGGTGCGAGGCGTTGGGGCTCGACGCAGCGGTGGGTGCGCTGCTCGCTGCGTTGGTGGTCGACACGGTGGAGCTACCCGCCGCTGTCCGCAACCTGCCTCCGCGCGCGCGCCAGGGCCATATCGACGACGCACTCCTCGACGTGGTGGCGGCACTGTCTGAAGATGCCCCGCTGCTCGTTATTCTGGAGGATGTCCACTGGGCCGACCCCTCGCTGATTCGGTGGCTCGCGGCGCTGGCCGATGAGCTCTCGGGCCTGTCCATCCTCCTGCTGGTCACGTCGCGCACGCGGTTGGCCACGCTCCCCGGTCTCCAGAACGCTCCGTTTCAGGACCTTCCGTTGTCTCCGCTCGACTCTGCGGAGAGCCACCTCCTGGTCGACCTCATCGCTGGATCCGGGCTGGACCGGGACGTGGTGGAGCGCATCGTTGCGCTGGCCGATGGGGTTCCGCTCTTTGTGGAGGAGCTGGCGACTGCGGTGGCGGAACGCGGTCCCGACCACGACCTCCTCGACCGCGTAGGCGCACGGTCTCATGCGCTGCCGGCCAAGGTGCGAACACTGGTGGAAGCGCGCCTGGGGGATGCCTCTCCGGCCCTCGATGTGTTGGGCGTTGCCAGTGTGTGGGGACGCTCGAGCACCCCTGCTCGGCTGGCAGCACTCTGGACGGGCGACCCCGGTGCCCTGGACGCCGGGCTTCAGGTTCTCCAAGACCGCGGGCTGGTGCGCAGAACGGGGCGCCGTCGGCGTCCGGTGTACATCGTCAAGCACCAGCTCATCCGGGATGCGGCGTACGACCGCGTGCCACCGGGTCGACGGGTGGGGCTGCACCGCAAGGCTGCCGAGTGGCTGGAGAGCCCCGAGGGTCGAAGAGAGGAGGGGACTCTGCAGCCCGAGGTGGTGGCCCATCACCTGGCGCTCGGGGGGGAGAACCTCCGTGCGGCCAAGATGCTGTCCCTGGCAGCGAAGGACGCCACCGAACGCACCGCGATGGACGCCGCCTTGGCCCACGTGCAGCAGGGGCTGTCGCTGCTGGAGGCCGAGCCCGCTTCACGGATTCGCGACCTCGCAGAGCTCGACCTGCGCACTGCCGAAGCCCCCATCTGGTTTGCCAAGACAAGCTACGGCAGCCGGCCCGCCGAGGTCACCCTGAACCGGGGGCTGGAGCTCAGCCGGGACCTGGGCGGGACGGCCCACGACTTCTCGCTGCGGTGGGGGCTGTGGGTGTGCCGGACAGCGCAGAGTCGACACACCGCCGGGCGGCCCATCGCGGCCGAGCTGCTCGAGCTGGCCCATCGGTCGGGGGATGCCGGCCTCCAGCTCGAAGCGCACCTCGCCATGGGGCACACCCTGTACTACCTGCCCGAGCTGGAGGCGGGTGTGGACCACCTGGAGCGTGTCCAGGTGCTCTACGACGCCGACCGCCACCACGACCACGCCCTTCGGTTTGGCCAGGACCCCATGGTGATGGCGTCAGTCTTCGCCGGCGTGATGTGCGACCTCATGGGCCGACCCGACCGCGGGCGGGCCCACATCCTGCGTGGAGAGCTCGCAGCCAAGCGCCGCGACCACCCCATGAGTCGGGCCATGATGCTGTGCATCCGCACGGTGCACCACCAGGTCCTGCGCGAAGCCGAAGCCGTGCTCGCGTCGTCCGAGCGTCTCATCGCCTTCGCGCAGCGGGTACGGATGCCCTATTGGGGCAGCATCGGTCGGGTATATGCAGCATGGGCACGCAGCCAGCTGGGGCAGCCGGCCACCCGTGAGATGCAAGAGGCCGTGCGGGCGTTTCTGGCCACCGGGTCGGCCAACAACTCGCCAGCCTACTTTGTCATGCTCGCCGAAGTGCAAGTAGCTGACAGAGAACTCGACGCTGCGCGGGCATCGCTGGATGAAGCCGAGCGACGCGCCGAGCGGTGCACTGAAAACCGGATGCTGGCCGAGGCCTGGCGACTACGTGGGCGCTTCCTTGCGGACTCTCCCCGGGCACAATCCGTCTGGCTTGAACGGGCCAGAGGCCTCGCGCACCGGCAAGGGGCTCGCCTGCTCGAGGTGCGTGCCCTGCTCAGCGCGCTGGAGTGTGCGCCCACGCCCGAGGTGGAGGTCGACCTGTTGTCAGCGGTCACGGGCATCTTGGACGACCTGCCCGCGGATGCCGAGTGTCCTGACCTCAACCGTGCGCGCCATCGAGTCGGAATGTCGTCCTCGTCCGATACGCTCGCGTTGTCGCTCGACGATCGCTTCATCCACTGAGCCTGTCCGACGGACGTTCTCGCCCGCGGACGGTGGGAGAGTTCCATGCCTGACTTGCTGTCCACTGCGTCCGAATTGGCCGGGGAGGCGGTCGACGCCGTCCGTGGCATCCTCATCGACGACGAGGAATTCGAGCCGGTCTCCCGCCCGTGCCTGCCGTCGCAAGACTCCGACCCCGGCCGGCGTGCAGAGTGGCTCGCCGATGCACGCGCGCGCTGGCAGTGGGACCACTCGTACGTCGAAGGCATGGCTCTGCTCGACGAAGGCGACACCGCCAACCCCACCATCAAGCAGGCGCTGACGCCCAACAAGCACATCCCGCGCGAAGCCCACCCGCCCATCGACTACATCCCGCGGCGGGCCGCTTCGCTCACCGAGCTGGCGCTGTCGGTGGTTCGCGAGCGCTTCGCCGAGGGCCTCGAGGCCGACAAGGGCCACGTCACCGACCTCGACACCTACAACCGCATCGTCCGTGCGCCGCTGAAGCTCCCCGAGACCTGTGAGCGCTGGCGCGAAGACGCCGTGTTCGCGTGGCAGCGTGTGGCCGGTGCCAACCCCCTGGTCATCCAGAAGGTCACCACGCTTCCACACCACATCCCGCTCACCGACGCCCAGCTGAAGGGCGTGTGGCGCGATGGTCTCGTGCTGGAAGACGAGCTGGCTGCCGGCAACGTGTTCATGACCGACTACACCATCATGGAGGCGGTCTCCACCACGTCCGACGACTCCGGCACCCGCCAGGTCTGGCCGGTGGTGGGCCTGTTCCACGTCGACCGCAGCGCCGATGAACACGCCCCGCTGCAGGCCATCGCCATCCACATCGGCATGAGCGGCAACCCGCTGCAGACCTACACCCCCAACGACGGCGTGCGCTGGGACATCGCCAAGTCCGCCCACCAGTGCGCCGACATCACGCTCCACGAGATGGGCACGCACCTGGGGCGCGCACACTTCGCCCTCGAGACCATCGTGGTGGCCGCCTACCGCAACCTGGCCCACAACCACCCGCTGATGGTGCTCTTCCAGCCCCACTTCCGCATTGTGGTGTTCAACAACTTCGAGGGCCGCGAGCTGCTGGTGAACCCGGGTGGCAAGGTCGACCAGCTGATGGCCGGCGGTGTGGCGTCGCAGCTCCACCTGGTCATGGTGAGCGTCGACGGCTTCGAGCACGACACCGACGGCAGCCCTCAGACCAAGCACTGGACCTTCGAGAACTTCGACCTCCCCATCGACCTCGACGTACGCGGCGTCAAAGACATCCCCAACTACCCCTACGCCGAAGACGGCATGGACGTGTGGAATGCCATCCACACGTTCGTCTCCGAGTACCTCGACCTCTACTACAACGACGACCACGCCGTCCAGAACGACACCGAGGTGCAGGCGTGGCTCGCCGAGATGCGCGACGAGAAGGGTGGGATGATGAAGGGCGTCCCCGACGTCCACACCAAAGAGATGCTCGCCCGCGTGGCCACCCGGGTCATCTTCGCCAGCGGGCCGCAGCACTCGGCCGTCAACTACGCCCAATACGAGTGTGCCGCCTCCGCGTCCAACATGCCGCTGGCGCTCTACCGGGCCCTCCCATGGGACCTCCGCAACTGGACCGATGAGCGTGCCGAGGCCTTCCACAAGGAGATGCTGCCGCCCATCGAGAAGGCCAAAGAGCAGCTCAGCACCATCGTGGAGCTCACCAGCTTCCACTACGACCAGCTGGGCCACTACAAGGAAGGCGACTTCAAGGACGAGCTGGTGGAGCCCATCATCCAGCGCTTCAAGGAGACTCTGGCGGCGCTCGACCACACCATCGAGGTGCGCAACTCCAAGCGGCTGGTGGACTACCCCTTCCTGCAGCCCAAGCACATCCTCAACTCCACCAGCATCTGAGCGCCACACATGTCTTCAGAGTCCAATCCAATCGAAGAACAACGCCGGCAGGTGTCTCGACACATGGAGGTGGAGTGGACCGGCGGCACGCCCCAAGCCATCGCCGACACCTTTGTGGGGCCGGGCGACCACTGGTTCGATGCCGTTGCGTTCGGCGTGCGCTTCGACCCCGTCACGGCCTACTCCATCCTCACGGCCGCGCTTCCCGATGTGTCGGGCGTGCTCACGGGCGAGTGGGATGTGCCGTTCGTCAGCCTGCGCGAGGTCACGCTCTCGGGCCACCAGAAGGGCGAGTACCTCGGTGTTCCCGGTACAGGCGAGAAGGTGTCGTTCGAGGCCTTCTGCATCTTCATCTTCGAGGATGTGGACGGCACGCCGCAGCTCGTGGGTGAGCGCGTCTACTACGACAACGGCGGCATCTACCAGCAGATGACGCAGCCCGGGTCGACGGCGGGTGTGGGGCTTGCCGAGCGGTATGCGGGCCACCCTCTGCGCGCGGCCGATGCCTGTGCGTCGGTGGTGGACGCCCAGAAGGCCCTGGTGGACCGGCACGTGAAGCTCGAGAACGACCACGACTGGGATGGCGTGGTCGACACCTTCGTGCACGGCGACACCGCGTTCTTCGATGCTGTGCCGCTGTCGTCGCACCAGACGGGCGTGGCCGGTGTGCAGGGGTCGTATGCGTTGCTGAGCGGTGCGGTGCCCGACCTCGCCGTCGAGGTGCTCGGTGGGTGGGACGTTCCTGGCTTCTCCTTCCGCGAGGTGCGCCTGTCGGGTCACCAGACCGGTCCGTATGGAGAGGCGCCGGCCTCAGGCAATGCGGTCGACTTCAAGGCGGCGCTGGTCTTCCAGTTTGATGTCTCGGGCGACCAGCCGGTGCTGCTGGGCGAGCGTGTGTACTACGACAACCTCACCGTGCTGAAGCAGATCGGAGCGGTGGAGTAGCGTGCGTCAGAACCAGGCCCCGGTGTGGTAGACGTACACCATACCGGGGGGCTCGCCACCGGTGAGGGTGCCATCGAGGATGGCGATGTCGTCGGTGCCATCGCCGTCGGCGTCGCCCATGAGCTCCACATCCGACCCATGGTACACGCTCGACGGCGTGAACGAGACGTTGGCCTGGCTGGTGTCGGTGGTGCCGCTCAGCGGGCCGAGGAAGAGGTGCGCGCCGCCGAGGGCTTGCCAGCCCGAGCCGCGGTTCATGTCCTCGATGTGGAAGCCGTTGCCCGCGAGGATGTCGGCCTGGCCGTCGCCGTCGGCATCTCCCCCGGAGAGCGAGCCGCCCAGCATCTGGTAGTCGTCGTGCCCTTCGGCTGTCCAGGTGGCCAGGCTGGCCACGCTGGCCGATGTGTGGTGCGGTGCAGGGACAAGGTGGATGGCGCCTTCCCAGGGGGGGGCGTCGGGCGCGAGGGGGGCTCCGATGATGAGGTCGGCGTTGCCGTCTCCGGTCCAGTCGTGGTTGCCTTCGATGGACACTCCAGCTGCTTCGTGGTCTTCCATTCCGGTGAGGATGGCGTCGGCGTCGGTGGCCTGGAGGTCGCCGGTGAGCGGGCCGAGGAAGACGAACACGGCGCCGGGGCCCGGGGTGTGCTGGACCAGGAAGGCGTTGGAGATGGCGAAGTCGTCGTAGCCATCGCCGTTGACATCGCCCAGCGCGGTGAGCTTGGTGCCGGGTCCGAGGTTGGACGTGGTGTTGTGGGAGATGGTGGCGACCGGGGCGGTGTCGAGGTCGACGTCGCCGCTCGCTGAGCTGGAGACCAGCACCACCACGCCGGTGGTGCCTTCGTCGGCGGGGCCGCCCGGGTGGGTTCCGATGAGGAGGTCGACCACGCCGTCGGCGTCGACATCGCCCACTGCAGAGACGCTTCCCCCTGCTTGGGTGCCGGGGGTTGCGTGTTGCCACTCGACGTCGGCGAGGTCGGGGGCGGCTCCCGAGGTGATGGGGCCGTGGATGAGGAAGGCGCTGCCGACGAGGCTGTGGAGGTCTTCGTAGCGGTTGGGCGCGCCCACGAGGAGCTCGTCGTAGCCGTCGCCATCGAGGTCGTCGACCACCTGGACCGCCCGGCCGAAGCCGGTGGACGCATCCATCGTGAGCACGACGTCGGCGGCGCCGGCGGACTCGCCAGAGGGATGGGCCCCATGTTCGACGAATACGTGGTTGGTCTCTCCCGCGTACGGCGGCTCCGCAGCGACCACGAGGTCGGGGTGGCCGTCGCCGTCGAGGTCGCCGCTCGAGATGGTGTGCACCTTTTCGTAGTCGGTGGCGTAGCGGATGGTGCTGTCGGCAGCTGTGGGGGTGGCGGAGTGGTGGATGTCGAGGCCAGAGTCGTCACCCGAGTCTCCGGAGTCGCCCGAGTCGTCGGAGTCGCCCGAGTCGCCCGAGTCGTCCGAGTCGTCCGAGTCGTCCGAGTCGTCCGAGTCGTCCGAGTCGTCCGAGTCATCCGAGTCGTCTGCGAGTCCCGTGTCGACATCCGACGGTGCCGACGCTCCGGCTGTCCCGATGGGGTTGGGTTCGTCACCAGCGGCGCAGCCGGCAACACAGAGAACACACGCCAACGCAGCAGATGGTCGCATCTTCGCTCCGAGTGGATGGCTTGGTGAGACCCCTCTGGCCCCCGCCCCGACCCTACCAACTGCGCATGTCTTCAGAAGTCATTCCTTGCGCGCTTCCAAGACGACACAGGGGCCATCCATTGGATGACCCCTGGCGTTCGCGGTGCAGGTTGCCCTACTTGGGCAGCCCTTGCGACATTCCCTGCGGGCAGTCGGGCTTCGAGTTGATGCGGTAGTAGCCCACCTCATCGGCCCAGTACTCGCCTTCCCAGGGCCAGTAGCGCTCGTTGTCGCGGATGCGCTGGGTGCGCTTCACGGTGTCGCGCTTCTCGAGCATGTCGCCGCGGGCGCTGGCCGCCTGGAACAGCCGGCGCTCGAAGTCCATCATGTCGAGCTTGCTGATCTCGACGTCGTCCATCATCTGGGCGAGCTCGTCGGCCATCCGCTTGGCGCGGTTCTTGATGCGGCGGCCTTCGGCGTTCACCAGCCACTGGCGACGAAGCTCGACCTGGTCGGTGGCCCACCCGCTGAAGGGGTTGGCGGCCACGTTCATCAGGCGCTTCTTTTCGTCTTCGGCGCTGCGCACGGCGGTGAGGCTGTCGTTGAAGCGGTCTTCTTCTTCGAAGCGCCAGGTGACCATCGAGGGGAGGTCGGACTTGCCGTCTTCGATGTGGCTGGCCATCGCGTTGAAGAGCTCTTCGGGCGACTTGGCTTCTACGGCGCGGAGCTCGGCAATCTTGGGCTCGTACTTGGCCTTGAAGCGGTCGATTTCCTTCGAGGCTTCGGGGAACTTGCACATCAGGAAGAGCGAGTACACCTTCAGCAGGCTGGCTTCGGGGAAGTAGAGGTCTTCCATGAACGGCGAGTCGTGCGTCTGGAGCAGCGACAGCACGCCGTTGGTGTCCTGGAGCCGGAAGTGGGCCCAGGAGCGCTCGAACTGGGCCTCGGGCCACATGCGACTGCTGCGCTCGACCTGCGCGAAGTACTCGATGGCGCGCGGGAAGTTGCCCGATGCGTAGTAGGCCCGGCCCAGGTTGATGGTGACCGTGTTCATGAAGCGTTCGTTGCGCTTCTTGGCCTTGCCGGTGCCGAGGGCGACCTGCAGCGGGGCGAGCGAGCCCTGCGGGTTGCCGAGCAGCGACTGGGTGACGCCTTCGAGGGCCTTGGCCTCGGGGAAGTAGGGGTCGCTCGTGGAGACCATCGACAGGGACGCCAGCGCGAGCGGGTACATCTTTCGGGCGTGGGCTTCGCGGGCGGCGAGGTAGGCCATGCGCGAGCGGGTGGCGTCGGAGACGTTCAGGCCCAGGTTGTCGGCGAACACCTTCTCGAGGATGGCGGTGTCGCCCACCTTGTCGGCGAGCTCGATGGCCACCTTGGCGGAGTCTTGGGTGAGCGCGGCGTCGGTGGACAGCGCGCCCTGGTAGGCCACGAGGGCCGAGTAGGGGAGGTCGAAGCTGGAGAGCACCTTGCCCAGGCGGGCGTAGGCTTCGGCGCGCAGGTGGACGTGGACTTCCTCGTTGTCGATGATCTCGACGAGGAGGTCGGCCACTTCACCCTTCCGACCAGCGGTGAAGGCTTCGTCGACCGCACCGAACACCTCTTGTCGTTCCTCCATCGTGGGAGGCTCGATCTCGGGCATCTCTTCGGCGGTCTTGGCGCGGTGCTTGGCTGCGTCGGCGTCGGTCCAGGACATCGCGATGGTGGTCACGGTGCCGAGGAACAACACCCGCAGCAGCGAGCGGATGGCGGGGGGGCGACGCATCACTTGCCCTTGAGGAGGCGGGTGTAGCCGACGGTGACCGCGACGTTCTGCTTGAGGAACTTGCTCTGCGACTCTTCGGTCTTGACGCGGTTCTGGAGGAGGAGGTCGTCTTTGACCTGCACCCGCAGCGTGGACTGGTTGTTCAGGTAGAACCGCATGCCCATGCCGAGCGCGAGGCCCGGGGAGAAGGCGGTGGTGCCGTCGGGCATCAGGGCCTTTTCGAGGGCGAAGGCGGTGCCACCGAGCGCGTACACATCGTGGTGGATGACCTTCTTGCCCCGCCAGGAGAACTTGGCGTAGATGGGCGACCACAGGGCGTGGGCACCGACCCCGAGCATGTGGCCGTAGGCGTCGGGGGAGATGCCGTAGGCTTCGCTGGTGAGCAGCCGGTAGGAGTAGTTCTCGAGGGCCAGGCCGCCGTCGATGGCGAGCTCGGCACCCCACTCCTCGTTGAAGTGGTAGGCGCCCGACACGGCCACCAGGGGGGTGGTGGTGAAGGTGTCGAAGGGCATCCAGCCGAGGTGGCCGCCCAGCTCCATGCGGCCCTCTTTCTGGTAGAGCATCTTCTGGACGACGGAGCGGTCGGACTTCTTGATGACACCGACGTCGACGGGGCTGTCCTGGGCGAATGCGGGCGTGGCCCACGCCGAGAGGACGGCGGTGGCGACGAGCGCCGGAGCGGCGGAGGGGGCGAGGAGGCGCATGCGGCGGAATCCGTGAGGCAGGGGAATCCGTGAACAGGAGTCCGAGAATGGGAGTGCCCAGACCGGCGGCGAGGCGCGGACCCGGTCGGGGGGAGGTCTCAGAAGGGGAGGTCGCGGGGCTTGTCGGACAGCGGCCGGTAGAAGATCTCGACGTCGGCGTTGTAGTCGGGCACCCACTTGCCCCAGAACACGACGGCGTTCTGGGCGGAGTCGTAGCTCCAGCCTTGGTCGTAGGTGGTCTCGCCGGTGGCTTCGTTGACGATGGGCGGGGCCTTGGGCACCTCTTCACCGTCGAGCCAGACCTGGATGGTGGAGACGTCGGGGACGCTCTGGAGCTGGAAGGCGGTGTCGAGGTCTTCGAGCAGCGCGCCGAGCTCGGAGAGGTGCTCGGAGAAGTCGGAGTTCACGCAGCCGGCGCCGGCGTCTTCTTCCACGATGTAGCGGTAGAAGCCGCCGGTCTCTTCGGTGGCGTGGATGATGCGGTCGACCAGGTAGCCGCCGAAGCCGGCCCCTTCGATGCAGCGGGGCTGGGCGTCGACCTCGGGGTCGTACAGAGGACCGATGCCCACGACCTTGATGTTGTTGTCGAACTGGGCGAACGCATCGAGGTAGGGCGTGGCGTATTCGGTCTCGGTGCCGGTCTGGGGGATGCGGCGCGAGGAGTCGCCTTCGTCGGTGACGATGACCACGATGACCGTGCTGTCGGGGCGGATGAAGCCCTCGTTGTAGTTGTCGCCGGGTTCGGTGTCGGGGTCGACGTCGGGGAAGACGGAGTCCCAGGTGCCGTCGAGGCAGGCCTCGGGCGGGTTGTCGACCGACCGGCACAGGGCCATGAGGGCCGACTCGAGGTGCTCTTCGGTGCCGGTGCCCTCGCGGGTGTTCTTCCATTCGTCGAAGCCGCACACGCAGTCGAGGTATTCCTGGGAAATCTCGCCGCTCTCGGGCGGACCATCGCACTCGGTGATGGCGCCGGAGTTGGACCGCGGGGTGTCGCTGGGCCAGAAGGTGGTGTCGCAGAGCATCGTGGTGCGGAAGGCCGCGGCGACGTCGGGGTCGTCTTTCACGATGGGTGCGCTCACCAGGCGGCCGCCTTCACCGGGGTCCATGCCATCGCCGGCGTTGTCGTCGGGCGTGGTGGTGGTGATGCCGATCTGGTAGTCGAGGAACTTTCCGCGTTCCTGTGTGTACGTGATGTAGTTGCCCACCGCATCGGTGAGCGTTTCGGTCACGGCGACGGCACCATCGGTGCTGGTGAGGCGCTCGATGAAGGCATCCATGGAGAGGCCCAGCGCGCCGGCCTCTTGGGACATCGACGAGCTGTTGTCGACCACGAACAGGATGTCGGCGTTGTTGGAGAACGACGCCTGCTCGTACCCGGCCTGGTTGAACATCGCGTACCGGTTGCAGCCGGACACGGTGCCCACCAGGGCGAGGGCGGCGAAGACTCGGGCGGACCGTGGAAGCATGGGATCCTCGGACTAGACGGCGACGGAGTGTACCGAGGCCCGGTGGGTGTCCGCAACTGCGCTCGGGAGGGGCCTACATGCGCTTCACACGGAGGTGTCGTGGGCTTCACGCGTCGAGTTCTCAAGACAGGGCCGAAGCGCCCGAACGATGGGCACGCGAAGGAGTGACCCATGAGCGCAGCCCGTGCCATCGACACCGGTGACCGCCGCTATCAGCGCCGACTGCCCATCCGCATCACGGTCGAGTACGAGGACATGGAGGACTTTCTCACGGACTACACCGCCAACCTGAGCATCGGTGGCATGTTCATCGAGACCGAGGAGCCTCTTGCGGTGGGCACCCACTTCCGCCTGCGGTTCACGGTGCCCGCGCGCACAAGCCCCATCGACACCATCGCGGAGGTGCGGTGGTCGCAGGACCGAACTGCGGGCTCGCCGATGGCGCCCGGGATGGGGGTGCGCTTCCAAGAGCTGTCGCCCACCGACCTCGACGCTGTTCAGGAGATGCTCGCCCGCTGGGTGTAGGTGCCCGGTCAATTGGCTGTCAGAAGGGGCGAACCGTAGGGATCGGCCCGGGGCACGCCAGAGCACAGCGCCCCCTCCGTGGCTCGGAGGGGGCGTGGTGGTTCTCGACAGGCGGGTTCGCGGGGCTCAGAGGTTGCGGACCAGGGTGTCGATGATGCGGAAGTTGTGGGCCACGCGGGGCTGGAGCTGGGTGCCGGCCCGGCGGTGGTGGTCGACCAGCTCGTCCATCATCACGCCGAACTCGGAGCGGATGCGGTCGTAGTCCTGGCTGTCGACCAGGGCTTGGATGCGGTGGACGGGCTCGGGGGGCGTTTCCGTGCCGTAGACGTTGCGGATGCGGTCCATCGTCTCGACCATGAGGGCGTAGACGGGGTCGTTGGAGACCGGGGGGCGGCGCGGGGGCGGCGGAGCGGGAGCACGGACCGGCTTCTCGGGCTCGGGGTCGGGCTGCGGTGCAGGCTCGGACTCTTCGTCGACCATCATGAGCTGGCCGCTGCCTTCCGGGTGCGGACCGGACGGCGGACGGACGGGAACTTCTTCCACCGGGCCTGTGTCGCGGGGCAGGACCACGGTGCTGCCGGGCGTGGAGAGATCGAGGACGTCGTCGGCCGGGGCGTCGTCGCCACCATCCATCGCGAGGGGGGCCTCGGCATCGTCGCCGGCGACATCGGTCTCGGTGAATTGGAAGAGGGGCTCTTCGGAGGGGATGGGCTCGGGTTCCGGTTCGGGCTCGGGTTCCGGTTCGGGCTCGGGCGCAGGCTCCGGCTCGGGCTCGGGTTCCGGTTCGGGTTCCGGTTCGGGCTCGGGCTCGGGTTCGGGCGTCACGACGTCGACCGAGTCGGTGGGAGCGTCGGCGATAGGTGCGACGGCTTCCAGGGCGGCCGACGCAGCTTCCAGCTCGGCGAGGACCGCGGCCTGGATGGGGTCGTTTTCTTCGGAGACCGCAGGGTCGTCGACCTCGATGGAGTCGTCTTCGTGGACGGCCGGGGTGGCGTCGAAGACGGGGTCGGCAGCACCCTCGGCATCTTCGTCATGGGCAGCCGGTGCGTCCCCCGCCACGAAGTCGCCCGAAGGACCTCCTTCGGTGACGACGGGTGCGGGTTCCGGTTCGGGCTCGGGGACGGGTTCCGGCTCGGGAACAGGTTCCGGCTCGGGCTCGGGCTCGGGCTCGGGTTCTGGTTCCGGCTCGGGCTCGGGCTCGGGCTCGGGCTCGGGTTCTGGTTCCGGCTCCGGTTCCGGCTCGGGAATTGGCTCCGGTTCGGGTTCTGGTTCCGGCTCCGGCTCCGGCTCGGGAACAGGTTCCGGTTCGGGAACCGGCTCCGGCTCGGGAACCGGTTCCGGCTCGGGCGGGACCACCGGCTCGGGGCGCGGCACCGGCTTGCCCAGCGGGGTGAGGCCGTGCTGTGCGAGGTATTCCTCGGGGTCGCCGATGTAGGTGGCGAGGTCTTTGAGGCGCAACCGGCCGTTGACCGCCGTGTGGCCCAGCGGGTTGTGGCACTCCACCACGGTCACACGACCTTCGGTGTTGCTGCTGAGGTCGACCACCGGTGCGAGGAAGAGGTCGGACTCGATGCGACCGGGCCCCACGCTGATGACCGAGCGAGCCGAGACCGTGGCCACTTCGCTCATGGGGCCGGTGAGGCGCACGCTGTCGCCGACCACGCGGCTGATGCGGGTGGAGCCGTGGAGCTCGATGCCGCCGTCGGCTTCGACCGAGCGACCTTGGGCATCGCCGTGCAGGACCACATCCGAGCCGGCACGGATGGCGCCGACTTCGGACGTTCCGCGTACGGTGACCCGCCCCATCGGTGCCCGGAGCCCGGCCGCTCGAACGCCGCCGTCCACCGTGATGTTGCCCGTGGTGGCCACCAGCTCGTCGCCGATGACCGCGCGGCCGCCGATGCGGATGTCGCCGCTCTCGGCTGTCATCTTCTCGGCCACCACGTCGCCGGTGACCTTCACCGTCTGGGCGAACACCCCCCCGACGTCGAGGTCTCCGTCCACCTCGACCCCTTGGGCCAGGATGGCCTTGGCTGTGAGCCGACCGTCACCCACCACGCGACCGCGCGGCGCAGACACTTCCTGCACCTCGACATCACCGCCGAGAACCACGTCACCTTGGCGAGACCGGACGCGCACGACCTGCTGGCCGAGAGAGGACTTCAGGACCACATCGCCGTCGAATTCAATGGACAGTCCACCGTCCTCGGAGACAAGGGACAAGCCCTCGGGGACGATGAAAGCCGGACGGGAATCGGGCATCGGAGCAGACCTCCGTGTGCGGGGTGTCTGTGGTGGCGTCGGGCCGCGAGAGTCGGGCGTCTAATCGGTGTGCCGCGGTCCGGCTCTGGAATCTGTGGCGTACCAGTGTTGCAGCAAGCTGCGGGCACAATCCCCGGGCGTGGGCCACCGAAGGGGTGGTCGGCGGCCCCGGCCTGCGTCGGCCTGCGTCAAGATGGCGGCGAGTAACTGATTCTGGCCATTGGGTCCCCGCGCATCGGCCAGCGTGGCGTCGGGGTCGAGCTCGTGCGCACCGCCGACGACCGGGAGGATCGTTCGGAGCCCCGACCCGGTGGCCTCCCGGACGATCAACGGGCTGTTTTCGGGCCAGAGCGACGGCACCACCAGCACATCGTGGGCAGCCAGCAGCGCGGGAATCCGACGATGGGGGACGGCGCCCACCACGGTGACTTGTGGGCTCCGAGCGGCCCGGGTGGCGATGCGGTGTCCGTAGGTGGGGTCGTTCCAGATGCGGGGGTCGGGGCCGGCGATGGTGAGGGTGGCGCGTCCGGCCGGTACGCGCAGGAAGGCGTCGAGCAGGACATGGGCACCCTTTGTTGGAATCAGGCTGCCGCAGAACAGGAAGCGCACGGGCCCGGGGGGAGCGGTGGGCGCAGGCCGAACCGCCGCTGGGAGAGGCACGGGGTGGACATGGACCGGTCCGGCCCCCAGCTGCTGCATCCGCCGAGCAAGGTCGTGCGATGGGGCCAGCCGAACGTGGGCGGCGGCGAGAGAGCGCGCAGCCTGATCGAGGCGCTGGGCCACCTGTTGGCGAGACCGTCGGGACGGCACTCCCAGCACCCGCGCACCCACACCCAGGTGCGGCGCGAGGCACCGGCTGCAGCGGTCGACCGACGGACCCGCGCACACCTGTCCCCACCGGTCGACCAGCTGCCCCCGCGCACACGCCGTGGCGTAGTCGTGCAGCGTGACCACCACCCGTGCCCCCATCTCACGCGCGAGCTCGGGCAGGGCCAGCGACCAGCCCGAGAGGTGATGAACGTGCACGACGTCGGGCTGCACGCGGGCCAGCAGCTGGCGCACCGCCGAGGGGTCGCCCTGCCAGCTCCCACTCCAGCCCCATGTGCGGCGCGGGTGGGCGGCCACAAGAGGCACCCCACGCCAGGTGTCGGGTCCGTCGGCTCCCGGGTGGGCGAGCGTGACCGCACAACCCAGCTCTTGGAGCGCCCGGGCCAGCACACCCGCCACCAGTCCAGCACCGCCGAGCTGGTCGGGCGGCGCGCCATGCAGCACCTGGAGGACCCGCACGGTCATCGGGCAGCCTCGGCGAGGATGCGGAGGAGGTGGTCGGCCTGACCGTCGAGTGCAGGCGGGGGGCGGGGCGGACCCGGTGGCCGGGTGAGAACCGTCTGGAGGGCGTCTGCAAGAGCCGTCACATTCCCCGCAGGCACCTGGATGCCGTCGGTCGGTCCCACCAGCTCGGGCAGCCCCCCCAGGTGGGTGGTGATGACCGGACACCCTCTCGCACGTGCCTCGAGCACCACCAGAGGGGCATTCTCGGGCCACACCGACGGCACCACCAGCACCTGTGCACGGTCGAGCGCAGCCCGGACCCCGGCGGGTGTGAGCACCGGTCCCACGGGATGGCCGTCCAGCAGAGAGGCGTCCTGCACCGGGCCATGAAGCGTGAGGGGAGGGGACCCATCCGGGCATGCCGTGCGCCACGCGTGCACCAGGTGCTGCACTCCCTTGTGGGCTGCGATGGTGCCGAGAAACAACACCCCATGCCGCGGCTTGCCGGTCCCATGCGCAAACCAGGGGGGGGCCAGCCCGTGCGGGACCACCACCGATTCCACACCCGTCGCTTGGAGACACTGGCCGGCCAGGTACCGGCTCGGAGAGACCACCGTGTGGGCTGCCTCCAGGACCGCTGCCATCCGTGCATTTCGACGGGCTGCATCGGGGGCCGGAGGCTCGGGACCGCGTCCCCGTTCCGGAGTGGGACGGATCCGGGCCGGAACTGCGCGCCACAGCCGATCCAGACGCGCGGGAGACACCACCGGGGCCAGCACACCTGCCGTGCGCGCCAGCCACCGTGTGAGCCGCCCCGGTCCCGGACGCCAGGCCTGGCTGCACGGCGCACACGTCGCAGGTGATGGCCCCTCACACACCGTTCCATCCGGCAGCAGGCCCAGGCCCCCCGCCGCACACCAGAACCACTGGTCGTGCAGCGTGACCACCACCGGGACCGGCCAGCGGGTGCTGCTCGACAGGAATTGGAGATGGTGCAGATGCACCACGTCGGGCCGAACCTGCGCGAGCACCCCGGCCATCACCCGGTCGACCGCTCCGTCGGCCTCGCACCGCCCCAGAGCGCGGGTGGGCACATTGTTCACCAGCCGGGTCACCGGCACGCCGTCTACCGCTTCCGTCCAGGTTTCGTACGGGCGATGTCCGGCCGACCGGGTGGCCGCGACCACGTGCACATCATGGCCCTTCGCACGCGCGTGCTGCGCCAGAGCCTCCACATGGCGTTCGGTGCCTGCGGTCTCGCGTGGGGGATACCCGTGGGCGACGAAGAGGATGCGCATGGACGGTGCGTGACGGGGAAGAGAGGAGGGGGCCGTGGGATGCGGTTGCGGAGCCGACCGAGGCGCGACCGACCCCTTCTCGGTATCCTGGCATCCGGCCCCCTCCGTGCGTGGCGGAACGGGACAGGCGAAGCGACCGCGATGCGGAGGAGTCGGACGTGCCCACCACGGACCCCGAAGAAGTGCCAGTGTCGGTCCTGGTCGTCGACGACGAACCGGGCCTGCGCCACCTGCTTCGGTTGATCCTGGAGCGCGGCGGCTATGTGGTCCACGAGGCCCCCGACGGCCAGGCCGGCCTCGACATCCTCGTCGCCCAGCCCGACATCCGCGTCGTGCTCTGCGACATCCGGATGCCCCGCATGGGTGGCCACGACTTCCTGGCGTCGCTCACCCGGTCCCTGCCTGCCGACCGCGCCGTGCGGGTCGTGATGATGAGCGCGTACGGCGACTCCGACACCGCCGTGGACTGCCTGGCGCGCGGCGCGTTCGACTACGTCGCCAAGCCCTTCCGAGCGCAGGAGATCTTGTCGTGCGTCGAGCGGGTCGTGGAGCGCGACCGCCTCGAAGCCGAGAACCGTCGCCTGCGCTCCGTGATGGCTCGGGCCGACTCCCTCGGTCGGTTCGTCGGACGCTCCGAGGCTGCCCGCGCGGTCATGGCCCTCGTGCGCCGGGCCGCCAACTACCCCTCCACCGTGCTGCTCACCGGCGAGTCGGGCACCGGCAAGGAACTGCTGGCCCACGCCCTCCACGAACAGTCGCCCCGTCGGCGCGGGCCCTTTGTCCCCATCAACTGCGCGGCCATCCCCGAGACCCTCCTCGAGAGCGAGCTCTTCGGCCATGAGCGCGGCGCCTTCACCGGTGCCGAGCGCGCGCGCCCCGGTCTCTTCGAGCGCGCCCACGGCGGCACCCTCCTCCTCGACGAAATCGGCGACATGCCCCTGTCGCTCCAGACCCGCCTGCTGCGTGTCCTGGAAGACGGTCGGGTGCGTCGGGTGGGCGGGCGCGAGGCCAAAGAAGTCGATGTCCGGGTCGTGGCCGCCACCGCCAAAGACCTCGACGCCGCCGTGCGCACCGGGGGCTTCCGCGACGACCTCTACTACCGCCTCAACGTCGTCCGCGTCCGCGTGCCCCCTCTGCGGGAACGGCGCACCGACATCCCCCTACTGGCCGCCACGCTCGTGCGACGGGCCTCCGAGCGACTGGGACGCACGGTCGACTCGGTCAGCGAACAAGCCCTCGATGTCCTCGCGGAGCACGACTGGCCCGGCAACGTGCGCGAGCTCGAGAACGTCCTCGAGCGGGCGGTCATCGTGGTTCCGCCCAACGGGCACCGCGTCGAGGTCGCCCACCTCAGCATCGACGGCCGCCAGACCCTCTCCGAGCCCCCCTTGCCCGTCGCGCTCACCGAAGTGGTCGCCCTCGGGCCCGACGACGGCGAGTGCTCCCTGTCCGTCAAGCTCCATGCCGCGCGGGTCGAGCGCCACCTCATCACCCACGCCCTCAAGCGCACCGACGGCCACCGCGGACGGGCCGCCGCCCTGCTCGAGATCTCCAGCAAGGCCCTGGCCTACAAGATTCGCGACTACGGAATCGAGCCATGAAGTGGCGTCCCGTCGGCTGGGTGGTGGGCGTGGCCTTGCTCATGGGCTGTTCCGCCGACCACCACACCGAAAGTGGGCGCGCTGCCCTCGAAGCCCACGACCTCGCCACCGCCGAGCGGTCGTTCCGCAGCGCCCTCGACCGCGACCCCCGCCATGTGGGCGCGCTCGCGGGCCTGGGCTGGACCTACCACCTGGCCGGCCAGCGCGGCGCCGCCCGCAGTGCCTTCGCCCGCTGTGTCGACCAAGACCCCGAAGCGGCAGAGTGTCTGCGTGGGCTCGGCAGCCTGGCCTTGGCCGAGGGGCAGCCCGGTGTGGCCAAAGACCTCCTCGGACGCGCCCGAGCCGCTGCACCCGACGACCCCAAGGTGCTGTCGAGTCTTGCGCTGCTCGACCTCACCCTCGGCGACCCCGAGTCCGCCCGCACCCGCTACGACGAGCTGGTCCGACGGTTTCCCAACGACGCCGCCTATCGCCTCGGCCTCGCCGAGTGCGCCCTTCGTATGGGCAATGCCACCGAAGCCATCGAGTCCGTCGAGGCTGCGCTCGCGCTTCCCGGCGTCGCCCGTCGCTACCAGGCGATGTTGTGGCAGCTCAAGGCACGGGCCCTCGTGGCGGCATCGGGCGGTCGGGAGGACGCCGAGCGCTGCGACGAAACGGCCCCTCCTGTCCGCGCGTGGCTCGATGCCGCTGAAGGAGCGCTCGACCAGGCAGAGTCGCTGGGCGTGGGCCTGCCCGACCTCCCTGCGGTCCGCCGACAAGTGCTCCGACGTCGCGCTGTGCTCGACGCCACCTGTCCGCTCGGCTCGCCCACCGCCTCCGAGGTCCTCGCCCCGGAGTCCTCCCCATGACCCCCCGAAATGGGAAAACTTTTCCCTTCTGGGCGCGGAAAACGGAAACACGTTCCGCTTCGGGCGCTCCAGCGAGGCCGTGTCCTGGTGCGTCGATGGGTGTCAGCAGCCGCCCTCACGGTGCCCGGGGCCAGGCGCTTCGGACCCTCCCATGGACCGAGAAAGTGGATCAGTTCTTGCAAGTGCGCAGGTCGATGCTTCCTCCTCGTGCGGCCCGGTCCGGCTTTACTCTCCTCGAGCTGCTCGTCGTCCTGGCCATCGTCCTCATCGCCGCCCTCATCGGGGCGGGCACCGTCCAGCCCTACCTTCCTCGGTTCCGCATGGTCTCCACCGCCAAGAGCTTCCGCGCCGACCTCCGCATGCTGCAGAGCCTCGCGCTTCAGACCGGTCGCCAGACCCGGTTGCGGCTGGTGTCGTCGGGTGGCTGCGACGACCCGGACAGCTGGGGTGGTGGCTGGGTGATGGAGCTGGGCGACAAGTCGGTCAACTCCGGGAGCTGGGACATCCTGCCCCCCGATGCCCTCGCCGATGGCGTCGACGACGACCAGTCCCAAGGTCGGGTCGACCTTGGCCCCGATGGAGCCCAGCGCGCACGCGGCATCTGCATGCAGCCCTGGGACACCATCGATGGCCCCGGCGCCGACAACGAAAACTCCCTCGTCTTCACCCCTCGCGGCAGCCTGGCCAACCCCGTCACCGACTTCCCCGACGGCTACATCCGGCTCACCTTCACCAACCAGTACGCGGCCCGCCAAGGCGTGGTCGACGAGATGGAAGTGATGGTGAGCGCAGCGGGCTGGAGCGGCCTCCAGTCCAACCTCGGCGCCGAAGTTGGCGAAGGCACCGTCGGCGCCTCGTTGTCGAGCACCAAGAACTGAGATCAGGTTCCCCCCCCGAGTCTCCCGCCCCGGACTTCTCCTCCATGCCCCCGCATGTTCTTCCACCAAACGGAGCGCCACGCGCCCCATCCCGCCAATCCGGCCGGCACGCGGACAGCGTTCTTGACGGACCCGGTCGGGAATGGCGGAATAGTCCGAGCGCCCTTGTCCCCCGCCCCGGTCTCCCCGTGCCCCATTCCAAGCATCTGTCGCGTCCCTCCGCGACTGCGCTTCCGCCGGTCACCACCCGCCCGCGCGCGCAGGCAGGCTTCACGCTCATCGAAGCCCTGGTGGCCACCGCACTGCTGGGCTTTTCGCTCATCGTGATGTTCGGCTTCCACAACCAGGCGGTGCGCTCCAACATGCACGCCCGGAAGATGACCGACTGCACGTACCTGGCGCAGGCCCAGATGGAGCGGCTCATGGCCCTTCCCTGGTCGGCCGCCACCGGCACCCCGTCCGACCTCTCCGATGGCATGACCGACGCCACCGGCGACTGGGACTACCTCGAGCACCCCAGCTCGGGCGCCGCCCCCACCCAGATGAACTCGGCGATGGAATACACCGACACCCTCGGCGCCACCGAGTACTACGTCACCTGGGACGTCGAAGACATGGACAGCTCGCCCACCTGGGTCCGCCTGCGCGTCCGCTGCCAGTACCGCGATGAAGCGTTCAACCAGTGGCACGGCACCACCGTGTCCTCCTACCGCTTCCGGGACTCCTGATGGACCGCCGCCTCCAGCTCCCGCCGCGCTTCTCGGCCGCTCCTTCGGGTCGGTTCGCTCGGGTCCGCCACTACGCCCGCGCCGGCTTCACCCTGCTCGAGATGATGGTGGCCATCGCCATCGCCGCGTTCACGGTCGCAGCCCTCTACGCCCTGTTCACCGTGCAGTCTCGCCAGCTGGTCACCCAAGACCTCCACATGGAGATGCACCAGAACCTCCGCTTCGCCACCGAGATGATCACGCGAAGCGCCCGTCTCGCCGGGTACGGAAGCGCCGGGTACGTCTACGGCTTGTTCGGTCCCAACGGCATCAGCGACAACGGCTCCGCGCTGCCGGCGGTCATCCCCTGGAACAACCCGAACGCCACCGGCCCCGACGCCATCACGCTGGTCTACGCCGACCCCTCCCTGCTGATGGACACCCAGAACGACATCGTGGAGCCCTTCTCCACCACCAGCATCACGTTCCGTCCGGCCATGCTCGACCACGCCGCCAAGCTCGCCCAGTACCGGGCCAACGAGCTGTTGCTGTGCACCGACTACGCCGACACCCGCGGCATGAAGTCGTACCTGTGGAACATCACCTCGGTCGACGCCACCAACGGCGTGCTCTCGGTCGACGACAACAGCGGCTACTCCGACTACGCCAACCTGTTCACGCGGAACACCAACCTCACGCCCGTCATGACCTGCAGCAAGGGCCACGTGGTCACCTTCTACGTCGACAACGTCTCCGACGGCATCGGCGCGGGCACGGCCGACCACCCCGTCCTCATGATGGACCTCAACATGTCGTGGCCGGCCAACGACGACGTCCCGCTGGTCGACAACATCGAAGACCTCCAGCTCGAGTACTGCCTCGACGACGGCACGGGCTCCGCCGACTGCACCGACTCCAGCGTGTGGGTCACCGGCGCCGACGTCGACGCCGAGTCGCAAGCCGACGCCATCTGGATGATGCGTGTGTCGCTCGTGGCCCGCTCTTCCCGCGCCGACACCCGCGACCGCTACCCCGGCTTCCGGCCCGCGCTCTCCGACCGCGCGGCGTCCGGCGCACCCGGCTCCGACCACTACTACCGCAAGGTGCTGGTTACCGAGGTTGCCTTCCGCAACATCCGTAGCCTGGCAACGCTGTGAGCATGGACATGCACCGACTTCCCCCCGGGTCTGCGCAGCTTCCCACCACCGGTGGTCGCGGCGGCTACATCATGCTCGTGGCGCTGCTGCTGATGGCCATCTTGGCAGTCATCGGCGCCAGCACACTCCAGGTCGCCGGCATCGACCAGCGGATTGCGCACCAGAACCGCAAGCACGTGATGTCCGTGAACACGTCGCACGCAGGCACGGTCCATGCGCGCAACAAGCTCATGTACAACGACCCCCCCAACGAGGGCCTCGACAGCGCCCCCGACACCTTCGGCGACTTCGTGGGCGCCACCACCGCCGAGACCAACTTCGATGGTCTCAGCTACGCCCACAACCTCGGTGTGTACTGGGTGACCGCCACCTACCACCGCTGTGGCAACCCCCCGCCCGGGTACTCCACCGAGAAGGGAACCTCCAAGTTCCGTGCCGACTACTGGGAGATGGCGTCCACCGCCCGGATCCAGTCCTCGGCCACCTCCGCAGATTCTGCGGCGGTAAATGAAACCCAAGCGAAGTCCACGAGTCTACTCCGAAAGGTGAAGTTCGGGACCTGCACCATTCGCTGATCCGAGCATTTTGACGATACAGTCTGCGGGCCCTGGTCCGCACACCAAGGACCCTGCTCCCCAGCAGAGTCCGGGCACGGCGCCCCCGGAGGCCGGATGACCCCCAACCCCACGCCTCGTTCCCTTCTCCTTCCGCGCTCCAGCGTGGTCGCAGGCCTTCTTGCGCTGGGCATGTCGCCCGGTGTGGCGAGCGCCGCGTCCTCGAGCGCAGGTGAAGAGTTCCTGAGCACCACCGAAGCGGCCCCGCCGAACATCCTGTTCCTGGTCGACCTCGACAGCTCGATGGGCGACCCCTGCCCGGGTGGTGGCGGCGACACCGGCGACACCGCGTCCGGCTCGTTCTCGAACCCCTGCATCGAAGACGTCGCCAACGCCATCGACCTCGTCACGCAGCACTTCGACTTCGCCCGCTACGGCGTCATCGGCACCAGCGACGACTCCACCTACGGCGACGAGTACTACCCCATCGTCCCCCTCGGCTCCACGCACGCCGAGGTGTCCGCCGCTCTGGCCAGCCTGAGCGCCAACTCGGCCTCCACGAAGAACCTGGCCGAGGCCCTGTCCACCGCGGCCTCCGACTACTTCTCCAACACCACGAGCGACGACCCCGACAGCGACGAAGACGGCGACGGCTACAACTACGACTTCAGCCGCGCGCCCATCGAGTACTACTGTCAGGAAAACCACATCATCGTCATCACGAACCAGCGTCCGTCGAACGATGACAACGTGGCCGCCGCCTACCAGTCGAGCCTCTCCACCGACGTCGAGTGTACGGTCGCAGGCCGTACGTCCGGCACCGACACCCAGTGCCTCTACGACAACGTCGTCAAGAAGCTCTACGACACCGACTTCCGCTCCGACCTCTCCGGCACGCAAAACGTCACCGTCCACACCGTGGGCGTGGGCATCTCCAGCAGCTCGGTGGCCGAAGAGCTCTACGGCAACGCCTCCAACGTCACCAGCGGCGACGGTGTGTACGCGGTCGCCGGCGACCCCGACCAGATCCTGTCCTATGTCCTGTACATCATGAAGGACATCCGGGCGGGCACCTACTCCCGGTCCACCCCCGTCGTGTCGGCCGACGGCAACTTCCTCGTCTACACCTTCTACGAGCTCGCTGGCGACACCGACGTCGGCACCCAGGAAGGCCTCGCGCTCGGCCAAGGCCACATCCGCGCATACGAAATCGACGACGACCCCACCTCGTCCACCTACGGCCAGGTGGTCTACGACAACACCAACTGTGGTGGCGACCTCTCGTACTCGTGTGGTGGCGCCCTCTGGGACGGCGGCGACCTCCTCGTCTCGCGTATCGTCACCAACTACGACCGCCAGTGGGACGAAAACGACGGCATCGGCTACCGCGACATCTACACCTGGTTCGAGCCGGCCGTCAGCCTGTCGTACAACTCGTTCGGGTCCGACGCCGAGAACGACCAGTTCATGCCCTTCGACCGCCGCTTCGTCGAAGCCGTGGGCTCGGACAACACCGTCCTCGACAAGATTGTCGACCTCGACACCGACTCCACCACCGGTTGCTCCACCGACGACGCCAAGGTCTACGACTTCGACAAGTCCGGTGGCTGCTCCGCCGTCGACCAGGACGACGTGAAGGCCCTCGTCGCCTTTGCGCGTGGCTACAACGACTCCGAGTTCCGGTACATGAACGAGACCCGCGGCCGCTGGCGCCTCGGCGACTCCCCCCACTCGGTGCCCGTGGTCGTGCAGGCGCGGAACAACAGCTACGCCATCGACCCCACCTACCGCCGCTTCCTCACCGGCCTCGAGCAAGCCGAAGCCGACGGCGACATCCCGCCCATCGTCCTCGTGGCCGCCAACGACGGCATGCTCCACGCCTTCTCCCTCGAGAACTTCGACGGCACCTCCGACACCGAAGAAGGTGAAGAGCTCTGGGCCTGGATTCCCGGCTACCTGCTCCACCGCGAACACGACGCCGAGTGGTCTGGCCGCCTCCACGACCTCGTCCTCTACGGCCGCACCTTCCTCTTCGATGGCTCCCCCGTCGTAGAAGACGTCTGGATCGACGCCGACGGCGACGGCGCCAAGAGCTGCGACTCCGTGCCCAACGACTGTGAGTGGCGTCGCGTCCTCGTGGTCCAGCAGGGCAAGGGTGGTCCGGTCACGCTCGCCCTCGACATCACCGACACCGACTCCCCCAAGTTCCTGTGGGAACAGACCGACGAAACCGACACTAACGCCGTCGGCTACACCACCGGTCGGCCGGTCATCGGCAACGTCTACGACACCTCGGGCTCCGACCCCGTCGACTACTGGACCGCCTTCTGGGGCTCCGGTCGCGCTGTGCCGCACACCACATCCACCGGCGACTACGAAGGCCACGAAGCCAACATCTACATGTGGGCCCTCGCCGACACCGACTTCGTGTCCGGCTACAGCGCCGGCTACCAGCAGCCCAGCAGCTCGGCCGACTACGCCCGCGGCAGCAACGGCCACCCCGAAGACAGCTACGGCTCCTCGCTGCAGAACGACTCCGACGCCGCCGGCCACTACGAAAACGCCTACATCTCGGCCGCACTCACCGTCGTCGACGTCGACTCCGATGGCGATGTCGACACCCTGTACTTCCCGGTCACCACCACCTACACCCCCACCGATGAAGGCGGCTCGGGCCCCGGCGACGTCGCCGACCCCGGCTCCACCTGGATGTACAAGGCCTGCATCGACACCGACGACCCCGGCGCGCTCAACTGGATCGAGTTCTTCGACCCCGTCGACGACGGCGGCATCACCGATGGCTCGGGCAACAGCGTCCGGCCCGAGGTCTACTACGCCGCCACCACCTCCTGGCTCGCCGATGGTTCGCTGGGCGTCTACTGGGGCACCGGCACGCCGTACAGCCGCATGGACTCCACCCCCGGCTACTTCTTCGCCATCAAGGACACCGCGCCGGGCCTCTGCGACGACGACTACATGACCCCCATGACCGACTGTGGCTCGTCGGGCGTGGTCACCCTCGACGACGGCGAAGGCCTCACCGGCGACCCCGTCGTCTACGCCGGCGTTGTGTACTACTCCACCTGGGTGCCCGAAGCCGACCGCTGCGACGGTGGTGAAGGCCGCATCTACGGCATCGACTACGAAGACTGCACCCAGGGCCTCGACACCGACGGCGACGGCGCAGTCGACACCACCGACGACATGTACGTGGCCCACGAAGACTCCTACATCTCGGGCATCACGGTCACCGACAAGGGCACGCTGTTCTACGGCATCTCCGGCGCCGACACCGAAGGCACCACCGACCCCGTCGGCCAGATCACCGCCGCCACCGACCCCTTCCTGGGCACCGAGACCCTCGCCTGGATGGAAGTCTTCTAGGCCCGCTCGAGCCCTGGCAGGCCAGGGTCTCTCCCGGCCCGCGGAGCCTCTGGCAAGCCAGGGGTCTCCGCGGGGCCTCGGAGCCTGCGTCTCCTCGGCGGTGCAGGCGGGGTGTGTTCAGGCCCCGTGCGCCTGCTTCAGCTCCGCCTCGAGCCGCGACACCTCGTCGCCCAGCGTCTGCAGGCGCATCGCCGATGACTGCAAGCCCATCAGTGCGTTGAGGTCTTGCTTCACGATGCCGTTGCGCAGCTGCTGCATCACGCGCAGGCCGTCGTCGGCGAGCTTGGTGAGCATCTGGTGGTGGCGGGCGCACGCGGCGGGCGGATGGATTTGTGCGATGGCCCGCTGGCGCTTCTGGTGGTCTTCGATGAGGCGGTCGATGCCCGAGACGTCGCCGCCCATCGCTTGCTGAACGATGGTGTTGGGGTCGACCCCGGCTGCGTCGAGCGCGCCCACGCGGTCGAGGCGCTGGAAGTAGATGCGCACATCGGCCGAGCCGGTGTCGTGTGGCTCGGCCGGGGGTGGGGTTGTCTTCGAGGATGGCGTGATGGACGCTGTCTTGGTGGGCGGTGCATCGGCCTTCTCCGGCACGGCTGCCATCGCGGGAAGCCCCGTGTCTGGCGGCGCATCGGCCACCACGGGCGGTGCCGGAGTGGGGGAGGGCGCCTGGACCACCACCGGAGGCGGTGCGGTGGAGCGCCCGAGCAGGAAGGCCGTGCTGCTGAACGCCGCGAGCAGGGCCACACCGCCCACCCCCACCAACCAGCGCGGAAGCTCAACTGTGCCACCCATGCCCACCTCCGGAACTGGCTCCAGTCTCGCATGGGTTCTCCGGTCGTGCACCCGGCGGTCCGCATCCGAGACAACAGGATACCGGTGGTGCGCGTACACCCCGCGGGAGTCATGCATGCCCCATCGGCCCTTCCACCTCCTCCGTAGCGGCCTCCTCGCGGGCAGCGTGTGTCTGTCGCCGTCGCTCGCCCTGGCAGCCGAAGACGATGGGCGGCTGGGGCTGCGGTATCGGGCGCTCGACGAAGGCCTGCTGGTCACGTCGGTGAGCGACGACATGGGTGCCGCCGACGCCGGCATTGTTCCCGGAACGCTCCTGGTCTACGCCGGCGACGAGCTGCTGGGCCGCGGTCGGTCGGATGCGCGGGCGCTGTTGATCGGTCCGGCCGGGTCGTCGGTCGAGCTCAAGGTCATCGACCCCCTCGGCGACACCCCCCACTCCGTCACGGTTGAGCGTCGGCTCCCCGGCGCGCACGGGGGCCGTGAGGTCGCCGAGCGTCCGCCGTCGGTGGTTGCCTACCGCCGCGCGGTTCGGGATGGGTCCCGTCGCAAGGCCGTCGCCGCCGCCGAAGCCATGGTGGCCGATGGCTTCGGCGGCATGCAGCCCCGTGCGGCCGTCGGCGCATCGCTGGCCACCGCCAAGCGTCGAGGCGACCGCTTCGCCCGCGATGTGGCCCACGCCCTGGCCCCCGGTGCCGGCGACGACACCGCCCTGCTCCAGGGGCTCGGCCGGGTCCTCCTCCACACCGGCGACGCCGATGGTGCGCGCGCGATGCTGGAGCGCCGGGTCGCCCTCACACCGCCCGACCTCCACCTCACCGACGGGCAGACCGCCGACCTCGGTGGCACCTTCCAGGCCCGTGCCCTCCTCATCGACGCCACCGTCCAGACCGGCGACCGCGCAGCCGCCGCCGACCTCACCCGCGACCTCTTCCGCACCCACCGCGACCCCGGTGTGGCTGAGCTGGTGGGCATGGCCGTCGAAGCGCCCGATGTGCGCTGGACCGCCGAGCTGCCGCCCATCGCGCCGTTCTCGGCCAAGCTGCTCGACGGCTCCACCTGGTCGTCCGCCGACTATGGCGGCAAGGTGGTCATCCTCAACTTCTGGGCCACCTGGTGTGGGCCCTGCAAGCGCGAGCTGCCCGAGCTGGCCGAGCTCTACGAACAGCGCAAGGCCGACGGCATCGAAGTGCTGGCCGTGAGCACCGACACCGGGCCGATGGAGCCGGTCCATGCCATGGCCGACAAACTCGAGCTGCCCTTTTCGGTGGGGCACGCCCCGGAGCTGTCCGAGCCCTTCGCGGTGTCTGCGCTGCCGGCCATCCGGGTCCTCGGTCCCGACGGTGCGCTGCACTACAGCGCCAAGGGCTTCAGCGAAGGCGCGATGGAAAAGCTCGACCACGCCATCGACCAGGCGCAAGAGGCCGGTGCGGACGGCGGTGCACCCCTCGCCACGGTCTGGGGCCCGGCGGCCGACCAGCTGAAGCTCCGGCAGTTCTTTCCCGTTGCGGGTGCGCTCGGCGTCGCCGCATCGTCCGACACCATCGCCGTGGGGGCGGTCGGCTCGAGCCCCACCCTCTTCGGGCTCGATGGCATGCTGCTGGGCGAGGCGTCGGTCGAGTCCACCCGAGGCCAGCCCGGCGCGCGCATGGGCTGGCTCGATGGTGTGGTGGCCGCCGACCCCGGCAAGCTCATCGTGCGCAAGTGGGACGCCGACGGCCTGATGCAGTGGGTGCGCACCGTGCCCGAGCCCGTCATCGACCTCACCACCACCCCCCACGGTGTGTTCGTGGCGTGTGCCGAGAACCTCTACGTCTTCGACAGCAATGGCAACCACCTCCTCACCGAGCCCGTGGCCCTCACCGACCTCGCCACCACCCCCGCCGGCGGCGTGGTGGGCATCGGCCCTGCGTCCTCTGTCCAAGGCACCGTGGCCGCACCGGTTGTCCCCGACCTCGACTCGTGGGATGAGGAAAAGGGCCCCCCGCCGCTGCCGCTGCCCATCGCGTCGGTCCAGGTGGCGCCTGTGTCCCAGCCCGCGCATGTGCTCACGGCCGCCGGGGATGGTGCCGGCACGGTCGCCCAGCACATCGTCTCGGGCAACTTCGGACCCGATGGTGCACGGCGCGTGGCGGTGCTTCGCGGAGACGACCGCCTGCTGATCGTCGATCCGAGCGGCACGGTCGAGGTGGTCGCAGAGCTGCGTCGTGGGGGGCCGCTCGCGGTGGTCGACTTCGACGACGACGGAACAGACTCCCTGCTGGTCACCATTCCCGACCACGGTGTGGCCTGGCTCGAGTTCCAGGCGCCCTGAGCGGGGTCGGTCCGAGCAGGTTTCGGCACTCGACCTACGGTCTGGAGGGTTGAAGTCCGAGACCGGTACCATAGGCTGTCCCTCCCCACGCTCGAGCGGGGACTCGCCGCATGTGCGAGGACAGTGCCACTCTGGAGGCTGCGTGACGTCGGCGACCCCCCCCACCGAACTCGAGACCGAAGACCCCATCGCCGCCCTCGACGACAAGAGCATCGCCGTCCGCGCTGCTGCCTGCCGCGACCTCACCAAGATGGGCACCATCGAGCACCTTCCTCGGCTGGCACAGTCTGCCGGCAGCGACAAGTCGCCCGCCGTCCGGCTCGGCACGGTCGCCGCCGCCTCCGACATCCTCTCGCGCCGTCGCCTGGATGCGCCCGAGCAGGCGCTGTCCGCCGAAGAACGGCGAGGCATCCTCGACCTCTTCAAGCGCGTCGACCCCTCCACCAACCCCGGCGTGTTTTCGGTCTTCGCCACCCTCGACATCTCGGCGGGCCTGTCCCGCGTGAGCATCGGCCTGCGCGACCCCCGCCAGGAAGTCCGCAAGGGCGCAGGGGTCGGCCTCATGCGCTTGTGCATCTCACGCGCCCGCCAAGGTGATGCCGAGCTGGAAGCCAAGGTGGTCGAGCTGCTCCCCGACCGCCGCATGCGCCCCGATGCCGTCGCTGAAGTGGCGCGGGTGTGCATGGCTGCCGGGTACCCTACCGCGCTGCCCGTGCTCGAGCGCCTCGACCCCGGCGGTGTCCACCAAGATGTGGTCGACGAAGCCATCAAGCAGCTCACCATCGCGTCCGAGCGGCCGGTGGGTCTGTGGGTCTCCGATGGCCGAGATGCCGGCGAAGTGCGGGTCGAGCCGGCCAACCCGCCGGCCCTGCTGGTGGTCACTTCCGAAGGTGCCTGGATGCGGTCGGTCGACGGCTGGACGGCGGTCGACCTGTCGGCGGGCGGCCTGCGGCGCATGGTGTACCGGCGGGCGGGCACCCAAGAGGCCGGTCCAGCGGTGCAAGGCTTCGGCCACACCTTCCACCAGGCCGATGGGGAAGGGCTCCCCGAGGTGGTGGATGCCTTCTGGCCCGCCGAGTCCGCGGCCTGGCCGGTGGGTGTGTCGCGGTCTGCCGGCGCCACAGCCCTCGCCACACACTTTGGAGAAGGGCCGGTCCAAGCGCGTGCACGTGCGCTCGTGCTCGCCGATGCGGGCGACTTCGCAGGGGCTGCTGCCGAGCTCGACGAAGCGCTCGGGATGAAGAAGGCCCCCGCCGACCTCCGGTACCTGCTCGGGCTCGCTCGCCAGGCCGTGGGCGACGTCTCGGGGGCGGCCGCAGCGTTCGAGGCCTGCATCGAGAAGGCCCGTCGGAAGAAGGCCTGGTTTGTGGTCGCCGCCAAGGAAAAGCTCGCCACCGCCTGACCGCTCGGAGCGTCGGGTGTCGGGCTATGAGGTCGGGTCGCTCTCGGGAGGCCGCGTGGCACGCCACATCCTCATCACCGGTGCTGCCGGCTTCATCGGAAGCTCCCTGGCCGCGCGTCTCCTCAGCTCGGGGCACTCGGTCACGGGGCTCGACGCCTTCACCCACAGCTACCCGATCGAGCGCAAGCACCGCAACGTCGCGCGGCTGACCGAACACCCCCACTTCACGCTCGTCACCGGCGACATCCGCGACCCCTCCGCGCTCGACCAGGCGATGGCGCGTGTCCCCGATGTGGTCGTCCACCTGGCCGCCCTGGCTGGTGTCCGCACCTCCCTGCAGCGACCCGACGACTACGCCGACGTCAACGTCACAGGCACGGTTCGTGTCCTCGAGGCCATGCGGGCCCGCGGTGTCGAGCGGCTCGTGTTCGCCAGCTCGTCGTCCGTCTACGGTGCCCGCCGCGACCCACCCTTCCGCGAGACCGACAACGTCGACCTCGCCGCCAGTCCGTACGCCGCCACCAAGCGCGCTGGCGAGCTGCTGTGCGCCACCTGGCACCACCTCTACGGCATCCAGTCCACCTGCCTGCGCTTCTTCACGGTGTACGGGCCCCGCCAGCGCCCCGACATGGCCATCCACAAGTTCGCCCGCTGCATCCGAGCCGGTCAGCCTGTGCCCATGTTCGGAACCGGCGACTCGGTGCGCGACTACACCTACATCGACGACATCGTGGCGGGCATCGAAGCCGCCATCGAGCGCCCCTTGGGGCACGCCATCGTCAACCTGGGAGGCGGTGCACCCGTCTCGCTCCGCCAGCTCATCGACGGCATCGGTGCCGCACTGCAGCTGCCGGTCCAGATCGAGCGCCTCCCCGACCAACCCGGCGATGTGCCGCTCACGGCGTCCGACATCTCGGTAGCTTCGGCACGACTGGGATACGCCCCGACGGTGTCGCTCGACGAAGGGCTGCAGCGCTTCGTGGCCTGGCAAGACGCCGGCGAGCCCTGAGCCCACCGGCCATCAAGCCTACTGCCAGGTGACCTCGGCCGACCAGCCCTGGGGCCGGATGCGCATCACCACGTCGTTGTTGGTGAGGGGCAGCAGCACCATGGCCTTGGTGCGGTCTTCGTCCCAGCCGCCGCCGCTCGGCCCCATGTCGATGGTGAAGGCGAGGGGTGGGCCCGGCAGGTTGAAGGTCATGATGGACTCGGCGGAGATGATGACTTCGCTCATCTCCAGCACGCCGTCTTCCACCTGGAAGTAGAAGGTGTCGCCGTCGGTGGACGGGCGGGTGCCGGCGAGGATGAGCCAGGACAGGCCGCCTTCGTCGGTGGTGTACCGGGTGTCTTCGTAGACCAGGCCGTCCTGTTCGCCAGACACGGAGCCGGTGGCCCGCCATGCCCCTTCGACACCGTCGTAGGTGAGGGTCCAGGTCTCGTCGCGGGCGATGCCCCCACACGAGCTGGACACGACCTGGCGAGCGGTGGCGTCGTTGGTGATGAGGATGGGGTTCGACAGCTCGCCGTAGTCGTTGAAGGTGACGTACTCGGCGCCCACATCGGCAAAGAGGCGTGCGCCCTGGCTGTCGATGGCCAGGCAGCCGGTCTCGCCTTCGATGAGGCGCAGTGCGCCGTCGAGGGTGGTGACGGCCACCACATGCTCGCGGCGGCGGTTGCCGGCGTTGGTCTCTTCGAGCAGCTTGATGGGCACCGGGATGGTGCTCATGCCGATGACCGGGCTGCGGAGGTCGAGGCCACCGGGGCTGGCGTCGCGCGGGTTGACGTCGGTCCACGTGCCGGTGTCGAGGTCGTAGAGGTCGACCCGGTTGTCGTCGATGGGGGCCACGAAGAGGTGGTGGTAGGCATCGCGGCCGGCCAGGGCGTCTTCTTCTTGGCGCACCACCGCGAGGTCTTGGACGGGGGCAGCGGTGGTGAGCTCGTCGACGATGGACTGGTCGGGGAGGTCGGGGTCGAGCTCGATGATGTAGACCGCGCTGCGCCGAGCATCGGCCACGTAGAGCAGGCCGTCGTCGTCCCACGTGAGGCGCCAGGGCTGGCTGCCTTCGGGCAGAGGCACGCGGCCGACTTCGCTCTCGTTGAGGCGGTCCCAGATGATGAGGTCGCCCAGGTCGGCTTCGCGGTCCCACGCGCCCACCACCATGAGGTCGGTGTCGGGGACTTCGAGCAGCGACAGGGGCACGCTGCCGAGGTCGTGCTCCACCACGCCGTTGTCGGTGGACAGGGTGAAGCGGTCGCCGGCGGTGGCGTTGCCTTCGATGGTGAAGGTGAGCTCGCGGGCGTCGGAGGTCCACTGCTTGCCGGACTGCGGGGAGCGGGTCTGGCGGCCCGAGTAGGTGCCCGAGACCGTCCAGGCCGTGCCGTCGAAGGTGATGGTCCAGTCTTCGGTGGTGGTGAAGCCGTTGCGGACCTCGATGCCGGTGAGGCGTGCCGAGCTTCCGGAGCCGTCGACGTCTTCGAAGGTGGCGTCGGTGTGGGTGGCTTCGTAGATTTCGGGCTCGCCGTCGTCGGTGACCCCCACCACATACGGGGCCTGGACGAGCAGGCTGTGGGAGTGGTCGACCACGAAGACGTCGACCGTCTCGTCTCCCGGAGACCAGGCCACCACCTGGCCCAGCTGCCGCTCATCCCCCGTGGCCACGCGCCGCGGAGCCAGGAAGGGCGCCGCCACCTGGTCGGACACCTGGGTGTTGTGGCGGATGTCGAGCGGGACCACCGAGCCATCGCGCGAGTTCGAGACAAACGCGAGGGGGGTCCAGAACGGACCGCCTTCTTCCGCCTCGAAGATGTCGGCGTGGATGGGGCCGTCGAAGGTGGGCCGGAGCGCCGGGTCGGGGCCACACGCAGAGAGCGCGCCGGCCGCAAGCAGCCAGAGCGCCGGAGCAGCGGCTCTGGTCAGTTGTTCGTGACCCACGTACGCACCTCGAGGTAGGTCGGGCTGGTCTCGTCCACATCGATGATGGCGAGGGTGGACTGAGCGAGGCCGGAGTTGGTGACCTCGCCGGCGAGGTTGGCCACCACGAGGTGGTTGCCGTCGGGGGTGAGCGTCATGCCGGCGGGGCCTTCGCCCACGAGGCCGACTTCGCCCACTTGTTGGCCCCAGGTACCAAGCTCGAGGTCGAACACCGAGACCGAGTTGCCGTTGTAGTTCGCCACGAAGAGCCGTCGCTCGTCGGGGTGGATGATCATGTTGGAGGGGCCCACGTCGGTGAGCGTGAACTCGCCCACATCGCGGGCGGCACCGCGCCGGAGGGGCAGGTGGCCCACGGCGGTTTCGTTCACCAGCTCGGCGAAGGCGTTGTCCTCGACGGCGGCCATGTCGATGACCACCACCGCTTCGGGGTCGTCCTGCAGGCACAGGAGGCGGTCGGCGCGGGGGTCGGCGATGATCTGGCGGAAGCCGGCCTCGAGCGAGGCGTTGGGCACCGGCAGGACCGCTTCGATGTCGAGGTAGTTGAGGTCTCGGAAGCCCTCGACGGAGTCATCGCGGATGTCGATGATGTAGAGGTAGGCGGTGAGCTTGCTGGCCACGTAGAGGAAGCCGCGCTCGGGGTCGACCGAGATGCTGGTGAGGCCCGTGCCGGTGAGGGCGATGCCGGGCGGCAGCACGATGTCGAGCGGAATGGCCAGGGCTTCGGGGTCGCCGCGTTCGGTGTCGAACGAGAGGTAGTCGCCGGCGGTGGGCATCTCGAGCACGCGGTGGAGGGCTTCGGGATGCTCTCCGGCGAGGCCGCCCACGCGGTCGGTGGTGCCTGCGCGACCGGCGTAGAAGCCGCGCCAGCCGTTGTCGGTCTCGGTGAGAACCGGACGCAGAGCGCCGTCGGGGCTGAACTGGCCGCCGCCAGCGAGCACGACCGGACGGGCGACACCGGTGAGGATGTCGTCGGCGCGCTCAAAGGCGTTGGTGGAGTCGGGGCGGAAGGCGTAGCCACCGCGCCAGGTGGTGCCGTCGAAGCCCGAGTACCAGAGGTGCGTGCCGTCGCGGCCTTCGTCGTCGGTGCCGCGGACTGCGTAGGGGTGGCGCACGCCGGAGTCGTCCCACTCGCCGGGCACGCCGGGCGGGAACATCTCGCCGCGGGAGGAGCCGGACTCGCGGGTGAAGTTGGTGCCGTCGGTGGTGATGGCCGAGCCGATGCGCCAGTACTCGCCGTCGGTGCCGGCGTACCAGAGCCGGAGCTGGCCATTGTCGAGGACTTCGATGCTGCCGGGCTCGATGCGCTGGCTGTCCCAGGTGCGGCCGGGGCGGAGGACGCGGCCGTCGCGGGTCCAGGTGGTGCCATCGGTGCTGGTGGCGTGGCCGATGGAGGAGGTGCGGCCCCGGTGGGCTCGGTAGTACATGTGCCAGGTGCCGTCGACCTCGACGACCACGGGCATGTCGGCGCCGTCGCGGTCGAAGCCGGAGCTGCCCTCGAACACTGCGCCTTCGTCGACCGTGAGGTTGAAGTCGGCGTCGAAGGAACCGGTGCCCACGCGCGGGATGCCGCCGGCGCTGGACAGGGAGAGCCAGGCCCGGCCGGAGTCGGCGTGGACGCTGGACACCCGGATGCCACCATCGCTGACGGCGCCCGCATCACCGGTGCCGGCGAGGAAGCCGCTGACGGGCCGGGCTGCGAAGCCGTAGTTGGTGACCAGGAAGGGAATGCCGGGCACCACGGGCAAGAAGAGGTTGCCGGCGTACTCGCCGTAGAGGCGGAAGCGGTTCTCGGCCAGCCCGGACATGGCGGAGCCCGGGGGCTCGGACAGCGTGGCCACCGCTTCGTCGAGCTCGGCGATGGGGCCCACTTCCGACCAGGTGCGGCCATCGGGGGACTCGGCCTCCCAGACCGACCACAGGCCGTCGTCTCCGCGGCGGCTGTAGGTCATGCGCCACAACCCCACGCTCGGGGAGACGTCGGGGGCGGCAATGTCGACGCCGTCGACCTCGAAGATGGGCAGCAGCTCTTTGGTCCACGTGATGCGGTCGGTGGACCGGGCCCGGCCAATGCGCCACTGGGAGCCGTCGAAGGCGCTGTAGTAGACCACCATCTCGCCCGTCTCGGGGTCGAGCACCGGGGCGGGGTCGGCCACACCGCCCGCTTCCCAGGCTTCGGTGCCTTCGATGATGGGTTCGTCGTAGCGCTCGAAGGCGAGTCCATCGGGAGACCAGGCGTAGCCGATGGCGCTGCCGCCGGTGAGGCCGTCGCCTGCGGAGTCGTAGAAGAGGGTGAGGCCGTCGTCTTCGAGCAGTCCGCCCGGTCCGCCGAGGTCGCCGGAGTCCCAGCTGCCCGAGCGCGGAGCGATGGTGTCGATGGGGGTGTACTGCCAGATGCCCGCCGACTCGCCCAGCGACCGTGCCGCCCGGATGGAGCCGCCGACGGCGTAGTACATGATGCCCAGCGAGGTGAAGGTGGGGTCGGACACCCGCTCGTCGTCGTCGAGGAAGGCGTCGAACTCCATCTCGAGGCCCAGCGCGCTGGTGCGCCAGTCGTGGTCGCCGAGGTCGGTGAAGCGACGCACGCCGCCGTCGGCTTCGGTCCACACGCGCCAGGTGCCGGCGATCCAGTCCATCGACCAGTAGTCGTCGGTGATGTACGACTCTTCGAGGATTTCCATCTCGGCCAGGTCGGCTTTGGAGCCGCTGCCGTCGGCGTCGATCCACTCGGCGGTGGTGAGGACGGCTTCGGGCCAGGGTCGGATGACCGCCACTTCGTCGCGGCGGGTGTCGAGCACCGAGATGGAGTGGGTGGTGCGGTTCGAGACGAAGGCGTAGCCGCTGGTGGGATCGATCTCGACGTCGTTGGGGTCGGACTGGACGGTGACGCTGTTGCCGCCGTTGGTGCCGCGGTTGGCGAGCTTGGGGGCGAGTGGGTCTTCGAGGTCGACCAGCCAGACGTCGTCCCAGTTCTGCCGGACGCGTGCGCCTTCGCTCAGGCGGACGGTGACCAGGGCGAGGTCGCCTTGGATGGCGAGGCCACCGGCGAAGTCGGGGAGGTCGACCGATGCGGCACCGGTCTCGTGGACCAGGTTGCGGGGGAGGTCGAAGTTGATGCCGGACCAGGGGATGGTGAGCAGCGAGCCGCCCGTGAAATTCTGGTACGTGTTGGCGTTCGTGACCACGAGAACGGGGTTGCCGTCGGCGTCGTCGGTGAAGTGCACTTCGGTGGAGCCCGACAGGCACGTGCCGATGCCGATCTCGCCGAAGTCGTAGACGCCGTCGGGGTACTTCGCGCAGTCGCCCACATAGGGGAGGGGGGCGTCTTGCTTGCAGGCAGCCAAGGCAGTGGCGAGGCCGAGCACGAGCGCGACGCGATGGGCGGCTGGCGGGGAGGAGGGACGCACCAGGAGAGTCTCCACGGGGATGGTCCCCGAGCGTGGGCCCCCGATGGAGCGCAAAGAGCGTGCGCGGGCTGGGACCGACGCCGCCGCGTAGCCCGTAGCCATGCGCAGTTCAACCGGGGGGTGGGCCGTCTGCGTGAGGGGCTGCTTGGATGGCCCGCTCGCGGGGCGGCGAACCCACCACATCGCGCAGAAAGTCCCGAATTGCGGAAAGAACCACATCTTTGTCGGTGCGGACGTGTTCGCTCATCAAGACGTGCGTGCCGTCTTCCACCTCGACGGAGCGCGTGAGGGGGTGTGGGGTGCCCCCGTTGAAGGTGGCGACTGCGGCCTCGGCGGCGTCGAGGTCGATGGTGCCGTCGGTGCGGGTGTGGTCGCGTTCGTAGGTGAGCAGTAGAGCGGGCTGGGTGACCTTGGCGAGAACTTCGGGCCGGGTGGCGTGCCGGCGGACGTCGTCGAGGTGCACCAGCGCCTTCGAGGGATAGCGCCAGGTCCAGTGGCGGTCGTAGTGTTCGCCCTTTCGGCCCTCGGGGTCGACGGTCCACTTCACGTTGCGCTCGGCGCCGAGGATCTGGCGGGTCATCCACTCGGCGTGGGCGCTCGACAGCAGCAGGTTGCCCTTGGGGTCGGCATAGCGGACGAGGGGGCTCGCGATGACGATGGCGTCGATGTAGTCGGGGTGGGTGCCGGCGGCCCACATGGCGAGCGCAGCGCCGGTGCTGGTGGAGATGATGACCACCTTGTCGCCCAGCCTGCGGGCCATGCCGAGCGCTTCGGTGACGGTGTCGAAGTATTGGTCTGCGGTGGCTTCCCCGAGTGCTTCGCCGGGACCTCCGTGGCCGGGCAGGCGCAGGTACCAGGCGTTGGCCGACCACTCTGCGGCCAGGGTGTCCACAATCAGCTCGCCTTCGCCGCGAGAGGCCGAGAAGCCATGGATGTAGAGGAACACCACCTCGCTGCCCCCTGCGCGGTGCAGCACGAGGCGTTCGGTGTTGTGGTCGGGAACACCGGCTGCGCGGCTCTCGGCGATGCGGGTGTCGCGGAAGGCGAGGGCGTCGGTGACGTGTGGGGGCGCTGATGCGGTGTAGTCGAGCGGTGGGCGGGGGCGCAGCAGGATGGCGACCGTGGCGACCAGGCCAACGAGCAGCACCCCGGCCGCGATGAGCAGTCGACGAACAAGCATTCGCACTCCAACGACGCTACGGACCCCCCGACCCTGCCAGATGCGAGCGCAGGATGGGAGCCTCGGGATGGCCAACGCTGCACAACGCGCCACCGTGGGCGAAGAGCCTGAAGCCGGGGTCCTGTACCTCGTTCCCACCCCCCTCGGTCACCGGGGCGACCTCTCTCCGCGCGCGGCCCACATCCTCCGCGAGGTGGACGTCCTGCTGTGCGAAGACACCCGCGTCACCCGGAAGCTGTTGGCGCAGCTCGAGGCATCGCCCAAGCTGGTGTCCTGCCACGACCACAACGAGCGCCAGAGGGTGGGCAGTGTGGTGGGCTGGCTGGAAGACGGGCAGAAGGTGGCCCTGGTGAGCGATGCGGGCACGCCGCTGGTGTCCGACCCCGGCTTCACGGTGGTGCAGGGTGTGGTCGAGGCCGGCCAGAAGGTCATCGCGCTGCCCGGACCGGTGGCGGCCACCACGGCACTGTCGGCGTCTGGACTGCCTCCGGACCGCTTCTCATTTGTGGGCTTCCTGCCTCGGAAGGCGCGTGACTGGCGGGCTCTGCTGGAGTCTGTGGCCGACCGCCCCGACACCCTGTTGTTCTACTGTTCGTGCCATCGCCTGACCGACGACCTGGCCCACCTTCAGGATGTGCTGGGCGACCGCCGGGCCTCGGCAGCACGCGACCTCACCAAGCGCGGCGAGCTGCACGTGCGCGGGACTCTGGCGCAGGTTCTTGACGAGGTGTCGGGCTGGGACCGCATCACGGGCGAGTGGACGGTGTGTGTGGCGGGCGCGGCGTCGGCTGCGGTCGCCGATGGGCTGTCGCCGGAGGTCTCGGCGCTGGTGGACGCCATGGTGGGGGCCGGAATGTCTCCTCGCGCGGTCCGCGACCTGGTGACGGCGGCCACGGGAGCGTCGAAGAAGGCGGTGTACAAGCAGGCTCTGGGGTAGGTCGGGGCGACGGCTCAGTGACAGCAGCCGCCTCCACCACCCTTGCAGCAGCCTCCACCACCGCCCTGACAGCACCCGCCGCCGCCCTTGCAGCACCCCCCGTTGCCACAACCCTGGCAGCCATTGCCACAGCCTTGGCAGCACTGTCCGCCGCCCTTGCAGCCCTGCCCACACCCTTCGCAGCCCTGGCAGCACTGGCCACAGTCCTGGCATGGCTTTCCGCAGCCGCTGCAGTCGGGGCCTTCGCAGCACTTGAAGCAGCTGCCGCAGTCCTGGCAGCCTTCTTCGCAGCCCTGGCAGATCTGACAGGTCCCGGTGCAGATCTCGCAGCTGGTCTCGACGCAGTTGCCGATGCACTGGGCGAGCGCGGTGCACACCCGGTCGACCAAGCCCGGTAGGTCGGCCAGGCAGAAGATCCAGCCGGCAATCACACGCGCGAATTCCACGGCGGCTTCGCGGATGCTGTCGAGGAAGTCCCAGATGCCCTCGAGGTCGATGCCCCCGCCGGTGGTGGGCTCGGGCTCGGGTGGCGTGCCGGTGTCGGGTTCTTCGGCCTTTCCGGACTTTCCGGCTTTCCCGGCCTGGGCGAAGGCTTGGGGCGCCACGCCCATCCACACCGTGAACAGCGCCATGGCGGCCAGGATGATGCGGTCGAGGGGGTTGCCGGGCGGGGCGTTGGCCGGGACGGGGAGGGGACTCACCTGTCGTCGGGCGGTGGCCATGGCGCGTCGGGCTCGCTTGCCCTGGGTGTCGACCAGCGTGTTCTTCAGGAGGGCCCGGTTGCGCGCCAGGGGCAGGGCCTCGATGGCGGAATTGGCCTGTGCGAGGGCACCTTCGAGGAGCGTGCAGGCGGCTTCCACGCGGTCCGGGCAGGCTCCATCCGGACCGATGCAGGGGTTGAAGGCCTTGCGGAGGAGGTCGCGGGGGAGGTCTTCGAGGGCATCGACCAGGTAGACGATGCTGCCCACGGCCCCGCCGAGGTCTTCGAGGAGGCGCTGTTCATCGGCAGACAGTGGGACGCTGCCCGGCAGGTTGACCATGGTGCCGAAGACGAGCCGGAGGGCGTCGCGGGTGGGGACCAGGGCTTCGGCCGGGGTGGTGGTGCCGGGGGTCTCGGTGGCTTTCTGGGTGAGCTCGAAGCCGTCGAGGGCGTCGAGCGGGGTGTTCAGGTCGTGCAGGATGGCGCGGGCACCGGTGACCTTGTTGCTGCCGAGGGGACGCACCCATCGGGCGACGGGCTGGCCGTCCACCGCACGGTCGGCCACCCACTGGTCGGCGAGGAGAACCTGCACTGCGGCGGCATAGCGAAGGGGGACGGCTTCGTGGTGGAGGGTGGGACGGTGGACCACGGGAAGCATGGGACAGCGGGTGCGGGCGTCGGCGGCAGACGTGGCCTGTAGACCATCGGCGACCGCGGCCACCAGCACGGCGTCGAAGCTCAGCAGACCGCGGGTGAGCTGGCCGTGGTCTTCGCCGAGGGTGCGACACAGGCCGCAGTACAGCCGGCCGTGGCGGTCGCGGTCGGTGGTGTTCAGGCTGCAGCGGTGGGGGCGGAGGGTGCCGAACATCAGGCGGTCTCCCCGGTCGACCGTGCGCTGCGGAAGTACGCCTCGAAGGCACCGGTGTCGTGGGAGAGGAGGGCCCGTCGGGGGCTCTCGCAGCGGGGATGGTGGGCGTAGCGCCAGAGCAGGAAGCTGTGGATCCACGTGAGGAGGGCGGGGACATCGCCGAGGTTGGCGTGGGCGGCTTGGGCCTGGTGGACGACCGATGTGGGCGCCAGGCAGCGGTCTTCGAGCGGTGCGACGGCGGCGTAGGCGAGCTGGGGAGAGCGACAGATGGCGGACCAGGCGGTGGGGTCGGTCTGGAAGAGCTCCCAGGCGGGAAGGCTGCTCACCAGGCCGTCTTCGAGGTCTTTGTCGAGGTCGGCGAGGGCGTCGGCGCGCTGGATGGCGGCCCCCCAGAGGCGGAAGCCGGCCCACTCTGCGGGCGTGAGCGCACGGGTGGCTGATGCGGCGAGCATGCCCACGGCCGTGACCATTCCGAGCCAGCGGCTGCTGATGTCGGTGGTGACGGCGGCGACGGTGGGTCGGTCGACCGTGGCGGGATGGGCCGACAGGACCGCGACGGCGTCGACCTGGGTGGCCCAGCCGGTGGTGACTTCGTGGAGGAGGCGGGCACGGCGGCTGGTGTGGGGACCGAGCGCGATGAGGTCGCGGCCGAGCTGGGCGGCCAGTCGACAGCGGGGCTCGGAGGTGGCCGGCCGGCCCGTGTGGATGCTGTCGAGGGTGGGCTGGAGGAATGCCCGGGTGCGCTCGCGGACGATGGGGCGCGGGGTGGAAGTGCCGCCGTGGTGGTGGGGATGGTCGATCACCTGGTCGTCGATCTTGGTGAGAAGCGACAATGTTGCGGCAGCGTGGCCGGCGGCCTTGATGCATGCGGGCTCGGCACCCAGCGCAGCGGCAGCGGACTCGGCCAGGTGTCCCAACGCAGCGCACAGGTGGATGTGTCGGGGCTTCACGCGTCCCGCGAGATCGGCCGCCTCTACGGCGTTCCGGAGCTCGGAGCCAAGCCGCGTGCCGGTGGCCTGGAGGCGAATGCCAAGGGGGGGAGCAGATGCATTCATCGCGGGGAGCATAGTGCACGAATGTCGGGAGTGGGCAGCTGCAGCCCAGACTCTTGTCGCTCGGTGGCGAATTCGTGACAGGATTGCGTTACGCGCGGCGCGCTTCTTCGCGGGACAGCGGCGTCCCAAAGTGCCCATGCGCCCGCGCTCCTGTTGGTCTCCCATTCTCCTCGGAGTCTGTCATGTCCTCGTTGATTCGACTTGCCCTCATCGCTGGCCTGGCCGGTGCCTACGCCACGGTCCCCACCACCGCAGACGCCGGTGAGTACCTCAAGTGCGAAGGCAAGAAAGACGAAGCCAAGTGCAACAAGAAGTACGGCAAGTGGCTGGCCAAGGAAAAGGCCCGGTCCACGCCCTACCAGCCCTCCGCGATGAACGAGAAGCTCGCCGCCTGGGATGCCGAGGACAAGAACCCCTTCGCCACCGACGACTGGTACTTCGGCTCGCACAAGGTGGGCCTCGAGTCGGTCGACGCCCTGCTCGGTGAGGTCGAGAAGGCCCAGGCCCTCATCAAGATGGCCAAGTACGTCGGCCACATCCACAAGGCCGGCCAGAAGGACGAAGCCAAGGAAATCGCGGGCATCATCCTCCCCGACCTCATCGCGCTCAAGGACATCGTCCCCACCCTCCAGGAACAGCTCGCCAAGCTCCAGGCCGAGCTGCCCCAGGTGGCCAAGGACAACCCCAAGCTGCTCCTTCCCGCCACCAAGGCCGTCGGCCAGACCGTCGCTGCACTCGGCAAGGTCCCCGCCGACATCCCCGGTGCCATGAAGGCAGTGGTGCCGCTGGCCAAGGGCGCTCCGGCCGCCGCCAAGACGATGGCGGTCGAAGCCGTCGAAGAGAAGGTGACCGGCGGCAAGAAGGGCAAGAAGCGCTGAGCTGGCTCGAAGTCGGCGAGACCCCTCGTTGGTCCTGCTGGTTGTGGCCTCCAGCGGCCAGCCGCCAGCCCGGCTGCGTCACTCCGTCGTGTCGAAGCTGAGTTGGATCGGACCTGCCACTGCACATTCTCGGTGACCAGCTACCACGGCGCAGGCACGAGAGGGCTGGTGGCTGGCGGCTGGCAGCCGAAGTGCCACGCCCTGCCGATCCGGTTGATGCCGACGCCGTATAGCACTTCGAAAACGACGAGAGGGTCCGCTGAATCGACCGGCGGACCCTCTCCTGCTTCTTGGGGCTGGCTACTTCACGCCGAGTGCTGCGTGGGCTGCGGCCAGACGCGCGACCGGCACGCGGAACGGGGACACGCTCACGTAGTCCAGGCCCACCTTGTGGAAGAACCGGATGCCATGGGGGTCGCCGCCGTGCTCGCCGCACACACCCACCTTGAGGCGGGCGTTGCTGTGGCGGCCGCGGTCGGTGCCAATCTTCACGAGCTGGCCCACGCCCTCGACGTCGAAGCGGGTGAGGGGAGAGTCGGGCAGCACGCCCTTCTGCAGGTAGGTGGGCAGGAAGGTGCCGATGTCGTCGCGCGAGAAGCCGTAGGTCATCTGCGTGAGGTCGTTGGTGCCGAAGCTGAAGAAGTCGGCGTGGCGGGCGATTTCCTTGGCCATGAGGGCGGCGCGGGGCAGCTCGATCATGGTGCCCACCATGTAGTCGAGGTTGAGACCCCGCTCGCCGCACACCTTCTCGGCTTCTTCGACCACCGACTTTCGCACGATTTCGAGCTCGCGGGCGGCACCCACCAGCGGAATCATGATCTCGAGAACCACCTCGATGCCGCGGCTCTCGGCGATGGCGGCGGCTTCCATGAGGGCGCGGACCTGGGTGGTGTAGACCTCGGGGGTGGTGACGCCCACGCGACAGCCGCGGTGGCCGAGCATGGGGTTGGCTTCGTGGAGCTGGCGGAGGCGCTCCTGGAGCACTTCGGTGCGCACGCCCAGGTCGTCGGCGACCGTGGCGACGTCGTCGGGGCGCTCGGGGAGGAACTCGTGCAGGGGAGGGTCGAGCAGGCGCACGGTGACGGGCAGGCCGTCCATGGCGGCGAAGATCTCGACGAAGGCTTCGCGCTGGATGGGCAGCACCTGGGCGAGGGCGCGGGCCCGCGAGCGGCTGTCCTGGGCCACAATCATCTGCCGCATGGCGCGGAGGGCGTCGGGCTGGAAGAACATGTGCTCGGTGCGGCACAGGCCGATGCCCACGGCACCCAGAGCGCGGGCGCGGGCGGCGTCGGGGCCGTTGTCGGCGTTGGCCCGGACGGACAGCAGCGCGCGTTCGTCGGCCCACTTGAGCAGCTCGGCCATGGCGCCGGAGTCGGTGGGCGGGGCGAGGGTGGGGACCTCGCCTTCCATCACCTCGCCGGTGGCGCCGTCGATGGTGATCCAGTCGAGGCGACGGACGACGGTGTCGCCGGCGTAGAAGAGGCGGCGGGCGTAGTCGACCACGATGTCGGTGCAGCCCACGACACAGGGGCGGCCCATGCCACGTGCGACGACGGCGGCGTGGGAGGTCTGGCCACCGCGGCTGGTGAGGATGCCGGCGGCGACGGTCATGCCCTGGATGTCTTCGGGGGACGTCTCGTTGCGCACGAGGATGACGCGCTCACCGCGCTCCACGAGCTCCTGGGCTTCGTCGGAGTGGAAGACCACGAGACCGGACGCGGCGCCCGGGCTGGCGTTGAGGCCCTTGGCGATGACCTTGCGCGGGGCGGCGGGGTCGAGCACCGGGCGGAGCACCATCTCGAGGGTGGCGGGGTCGATGCGGGACAGCGCGGTGTCCTGGTCGATGCGGCCCTCTTCCACCATGTCGACCGCAATCTGCACGGCGGCGGCGGGGGTGCGCTTGCCGGTGCGGGTCTGGAGGAGCCACAGGCGGCCCTCTTCGATGGTGAACTCGATGTCCTGCATGTCGTGGAAGTGGTCTTCCAGGATGGCCTGGATGCGGTACAGCTCGCCGAACACCTCGGGCATCGCTTCCTGCAGGGAGGGGCCAGCCTTGCCTTCTTCGGGCGTGATGGGCATGGGGGTGTGGGTGCCGGCCACCACATCTTCGCCCTGGGCGTTGCGCAGCCACTCGCCGAAGAAGCGCTTCTCACCGGTGCTGGGGTCGCGGGTGAAGCACACGCCGGTGGCGCTGTTTTCGCCGGAGTTGCCGAAGACCATGGCCTGCACGTTGACCGCGGTGCCCATGCCGTCGGGGAGGCCGTTGGACTTGCGGTAGTAGCGGGCGCGGGGCGTGTTGAACGACCGGAAGACCGCGTTGATGGCCAGGCGGAGCTGGTCGTGCGGGTTGGACGGGAACTCGCCGTAGTTGTCGGCGACCACCGCCTTGAGGTCGGCGACGAGGGCCTTGAGCTGGTCGACCGACAGCTCGGACTCTTCCGCGCCCTTGCGGTGGCGGTCGAGAACCCGCGCGAACCGGGTGTAGTGGATGCCGAGCACCACGTCGCCGAACATCGAGATGAAGCGGCGGTAGCTGTCCCAGGCGAACCGGGCGTTGCCGGACCGCTTGGCGAGGCCTTCGGTGGTGGCGTCGTTGAGGCCCAGGTTGAGCACGGTGTCCATCATGCCGGGCATGGAGACCGCGGCACCGGAGCGCACGCTGAACAGCAGAGGGTTGTCGGGGTTGCCGAAGGCCTTGCCGGTCTGTTCCTCCACGACCGCGATGCTGGCCACGACGTCGTCCCACAGGGTGTCGGGCCACGACTCCCCGTTGGCGAAGAAGTACCCGCAGGCTTCGGTGGTGATGGTGAAGCCCGGAGGCACCGGCAGGCCGAGGTTGGTCATCTCGGCGAGGCCGGCGCCCTTGCCGCCGAGGCTGGACTTCATGTCGACGCGGCCGTCGGCCTTGCCACCGCCGAATCGGTAGACGTATCGGGTGGTCATGGGACGCTCCCGGGGGGTCGTGGGGGATGGGCCGGCGCCTAACCACACGAACGCCCGCGCACCGCCACCGTTGCGCCAACGTTGCCCCTTCCACGCGCCAACCGGGGTCTGTGACGATCGGTGTCACCGACCGGCCAGACGACCGGGTAGACAGGGTGCGGAGGTGGCTTCTGGTGGTGACGTCGCGCGGATGGATGCTGACGGTTGCACTGGCGGTGGGCTGTGGCTGCCCGCGGTTTGGCGACATGGTGGTCACCAACCCCGAGCACCTGGCCACGGTCCCCGACCTCTACCAATTCTCCAAGGCCATCGCGGACTTCGAGCGGTGGTCGGGCTGGAATTCGGTGTGCGTGCCCGAGCTGCAGGTGCGGGGCGAGCTGCGCGAAGGCCGGGTGGTGGGGCTGTACCAGGGGCCGCACCAGCCCATCCTCCTCGCGGCGGGCTCGGGGCACTCCACGGCCATCCACGAGATGTGCCACGCCGCCGACCAACAGCTCGGCTGGATCAGCGACAACCACCCCGACCTCTACCCGGTCACCCACATCGACCCCCTCACGTACACCTCGCGGTCGTCGCAGGTGCACGAGTCGTTCGCACGTGCCTGCGAAGCGGGTCCGAACGGCCTGTCACTGATGCGGGCGCTCGAAGACCGCTGCGGCATCCCCCTCGAACACCCCGGCTACACGATGGTGCTCGAGCAGGTGTACGAAGGCATCCAGGTCGCCCGCAAGCCGGCCACTCTGCGCACCCTGGCGCTCGACGACTTCGGCATCGACTCGCTCATCGGCGACGGCACGCTGCTGGATGTGGCCAGCGGCGGTCGGCTCATCTGGCTGGTGGTCCGCGACCCCGACCCCATCCTCGAAGAAGGCAATCCCACCGACCACCTCACCCGCCAGGTGTGGCGCATCATCGGCTGGTCGCCGGCCACCCAGCAGGTGGAGCAGGTGCACACGCTGCTCCGTCGGCCCCCCTCGTTGGCACAGGGCGCGCGCACGTTCCACCTGCTCGACAGTGTCGACGACCCGGTGCTGGTCGAGTCCACGGCGGCGGCGCCCATCCACCTTTGGCTGCTCGACGAAGCGGCTGGCGTGCTGGAGCGCCTGCCCGACCAACCCCACATCGGTGGCTCGGCCGACGTGGAGCTGGGACTGGCCGGGGTGATGCAGGATGGGGTGGCTCTGCTGCGGGTGGACAACCCGCCCGAGGAGGTCCCGGGTGCGCTCCAGGTGCCGGTGCCATCGTCGTCGAACACCCTGATGATGCTGGGAATGGGGTGGGTGGCGGCAGATGCCTGGTCGGGCGACCTCATCGACGACCACCACGTCTATGCCGGGCCCTTCCAGACGAACCTCCAGAACGCCGGCGTCACGCTCACGGCCACGGCCGACGGTACCCTGGCGGTGGGGGTGGAAGCGGCGGTGGTGCCCTACTGGCCGTACCAGGCGAAGGTGGTCGACGCCGACGGCGAGGCCGAGGAGCTGCGGTCG
>ENA-OWNT01000493-OWNT01000493.1-seawater-metagenome-genome-assembly--contig:-NODE-493-length-89970-cov-5.939105_pt1 | contig 89970 bp, 77 predicted proteins | sample MGYA00238136_ERZ651165 | MGnify/ENA primary metagenome ERZ651165 (study PRJEB26861, sample SAMN08777766) | seawater metagenome | isolation source: coastal seawater | place: USA: Florida | collected...
ACGGCAAGTGCGACGCCGCCCTCATCACCGGCGTGCGCATGCAGCAGTTCAACAAGGCCACCTTCAGCCTCGAGGCCATCGGGCTCATCCCCAGCTACGACGTGCTGGAGCGGAGCATCTCCACCCTGGCCAGCCCCAAGGCCGCCAAGCTGATGGTCTCGGGCGACTACGAGGTCGGCGGCATCTTCCCGGCCGGCGCGGTCTACCTCTACCTGCAGGACCGCGCGGTCTCCGACGCCAAGGACCTCGCCGGCAAGAAGATCTGCACGATGTCCTTCGACAAGGCGGCCAACTCGATGGTCGGCGTCATCGGCGCCCAGGCCGTCGCTTCCGACGTGTCGAACTTCGCCAGCAAGTTCAACAACGGCTCCTGCGACGTCGCCTACGCCCCCGCGACCGCCTACACGCCGCTGGAGCTGTACAAGGGCCTCGGTGAAGGCGGCGGCCTCGTGCGCTACCCCCTCGCCCAGATGACCCTCCAGCTCGTCATCCGCGGCGACTTCCCCGAAGGCTACGGCCAGAAGAGTCGCGCCTGGGCCGCCAGCCAGTTCAGCGCCCTCATGCCCAACGTGAAGAAGGCCGAAGGCGAGGTGAAGGCCCAGTACTGGGTGGAGGTCACGGGCGACAAGAAGGCCGGCTACGACGCCATGCTCGCCGAGGCGCGTGGCAACCTCGTGAGCCAGAAGGTCTACGACCCCACCGTGGTGAAGCTGGTCGAGGCGCTCGCCCGGCAGTGAGCCATCCCCGCTGACCCGAGGGTCCCGTGTCGCACTCGCCTTCCCAGGGGCCCGAGAGCCCTGCGCGTCGCTGGCTGAGCACGCTTCCCGTCCTGCTGCTGCTGGTGGGCACTGTCACCCACTGGGTGGCGAGTGGTGTGTCGGGCCGCGTGATTCGGCTCGGAGGCGAGATCTGGCCCGGCTACGCCCTCGAGCTTCGGGTGGACCGCCCCCGTCCCGAGCCCGTGGCGGTCGAGCAGCCCGCAGACGAAGGCGCAGACGACGACCTCATCGGCGACCTGCTGGGCGAAGAGGCCAACGACGACGGCGCAGACGACGCGCTCATCGGCGACCTGCTGGCCGAAGAGGCCGACGACGACGGCGCAGACGACGCGCTCATCGGCGACCTGCTGGCCGAAGAGGCGGACAAGGCACCGGCCCCGGACAAGGCCAACGACGACGGCGCAGACGACGCGCTCATCGGAGACCTCCTCGGCGAGGCCCCGCCCGCCGATGCCGCCCCGAAAGCGGCCCCTCCTCCCGCCACTCCCACGGTCGACCGCATCGGTGAGTGGGAGGCCAACGAGGCCCGCAAGACGTCTGCGCTGAGGGCATTCCGAGCCTTCGACCACGCCCTGGCCGCCTTCACCACCTGGGGAAACCGGCAGTTCGGCTCCGTGTTGGTGCTCCTCGTGCTCTTTGCCGGCGCCACAGCCACAGCCACCCGCGGCCACATCTCCCTGCGGCCCACCCGCACCCGGCTCGACGACCGCGTCAGCCAGGGCGTGCAGCTCGTCGCCAACCTCGTCCTCGCCGCCAGCCTCGTGCAGCTCTACCGCCTCAACGTGGCCTCCGGCGCCGAGCTCGACAACGCCGCCATGCCGCTGCTCTGGGCCGCCGCATTCGTGGCGATGGCGGGGCTCAACCTGCTTCTGCTCGCGCGCCCGTCGCCCGACCATGACGAGGGCGGCAGCCTCTTCGAGGCCTCCCTCACCGTGCCGCTCTACACGGGCATGGCGCTGCTCTCGGCCACCTGGTTCGTGCTGGGCGAGCAGTACGTGGCCGGCCTCGGCGTCTACCTGCAGAAGCTCACCGAGCACGGCGAGCTCTACGTCTTCGTGGGCCTCTACGTGTGGACGGGCATGCTGCTGAAGCGCACGCGTGTGGTGCACCTCGGCTTCGACGTGCTGCGTCCGTGGAAGCTGCCCGCCGACCTGCTGGCCGTGCTCGTGGTGGCCGCCGCCGCCCTGCCCACGGCCTACTCCGGCGCGAGCGGCATCTTCGTCATCGCCACCGGGGCGCTCATCTTCACCGAGCTGCGCGATGCCGGTGCGCGGCCCCAGCTCGCCCTGGCGGCCACAGCCATGTCGGGCAGCCTCGGTGTGGTGCTGTCGCCCTGCCTGTTGGTCGTCATCGTCGCCTACCTCAACCCACCGTCCACCGACCAGCTCTACGGCTGGGGCGTGTGGGTCTACCTCCTCACGGCGGGGCTGTTTGCGGTCGTCGTGCTGCTCACCCGGGATGCACCGCTCAAGGTCGCACCGGCCAAAGAGGCGGCCCCCAAGGCCATCCGGGCGCTGCATCCGCTCCTTCCCTACCTCCTCATCGGCCTGGCCGTGGTGGGCCTGTCCTGGTGGCTGCTGGAGTCGGGCCTCGACGAGCACACCGCGCCCATGCTGCTTCCCGTCGTGCTCATCGCGGCCCTGTTCTACGAGCGGCGTCGGACCGGAGCGGGGGAGACGAAGGGGACCGCCCCGGCCGAGACCGAGGGCGTCTTCGATGCCACCAGCGAGACCACCGTGCACATGGGCGCTCTGCTGCTGCTGATGTGCCTGTCCATCGCCCTCGGCGGCGTCATCGAGCGCAGTGAGCTGATGGACCTGGTGCCCACCGACCTCGGCGGGCCGTGGACCGTGATGGCCATGCTGGTCGTGGTTCTCGTGGGAATCGGCATGACCATGGACCCCTACGGCGCCGTCATCCTGGTGAGCGCCACCATCGCCGAGGTGGGCTACCGGGCAGGTATCGACGAGACCCACTTCTGGATGGTCGTTCTCGTGGCCTTCGAGCTGGGCTACCTCACCCCGCCCGTCGCGCTGAACCACCTGCTCACCCGCCAGGTGGTGGGCGCAGATGCCGTGGCCGAGGCGAAGGCCGATGCTGCCAACGCGAGCTCCTTCTGGCGACGACACGAGCAGCTGCTGTTGCCCGTGACCGTGATGGGCATCGCGCTGCTGTTGGTCGCTTTCGTGCCGTTGTTCTTCTACTCGGACGAGATGTAGGACCGGGTGAGTCCGCAGCCGGGAGCGAAGCTGCCGTCGGTCTGCGCGCGGGCCCAAGACTGCGCGGCCAGGCAGGTGGACACGACGTCCTGCACCGTCCACAGCGAGCCCGGCACCATCCACACCAGCGTGGGCTCCGCGCCGGAGCGGGACAGCAGCTCACCGAGCCCCGGTCCCACCGACGACAGCTGGCTGAAGGACCCGAGCTCCCGGTCTTCGTAGATCACCGCCACATGCCTACCGCGCGCGACGAGGAACAGCGCACCCGGCGCCCCGTAGATGCTCCCAGACCGTTCGTCGACCGCAGCGACCGAGCGGTCCATGGGCTCCCACTCCAACGTCAGGGCCCCGAAGCTGTGGGCGCGCAGGATGGGACTGTCGGTGACGAGCGGCGGACCCAAGAGCACGGCGATTCGCCGAGATGACGTGCCCCAGGTCGTTTCAGACAGATGGACCGCCGGCGTGCGGTCCTGGGTGACCAGCAGCAGCCGACCGTCGGGCGCGACGAGCTGAGGCGTGTACAGGCGGGGCGCTGCGTCGAGGACGTGGGTCTTCCAGCCCCCCTGGTCGGCCAGCAAGACGAGGTCGAAGTCGGCCGGAGGCGGGGGACGCTCGCCCGAAGTGACTTCAGGCAGGGCACTTGCGCGCTCGTCCAGGCCCGCGAGACGGTGGGACAGCCACACCTGTCCGAAGGTGTCCACCTCCGCCCGCGACAGGGTGCCGACCGCGCCGTAGCTGAACAGTCCCAGCGAAGCCAGGCCGCCCGACAGGCCGAGCCGAGCGACCGACACATTCTTGAGAGCGGCCACGACGGCCAACGCGAGCACGCCAGCCAGCACGGACATGGCCACCATCCCCACCACAAGCGCGCGCTCCTGGCTGTCCATCGCCCGAGCCACGACGAATGTGAGCAGGTCGGGATCCGCGTGGGCCAGGGCCCCGTGCAGGTCCACCTCCCCCTGGAGCCAACCGGCCCGACCGATGAAGATGGCGCCCAGCAAGGCACTTCCAGCCACGACCACCCTCTGCTCGGCCCGCACCATCTCGCCCTGCGTCCCCTTCGCCACCACCGCGCCCACCGATGCTCCCGCGGCCCCGAGCACACACAACAGGCCCGCCAACATGGCGCCCACCAGGTCTGTGGTGAGGCCGGTGGAGTAGCCGGCGTGGCCCAGCACATCGCGCATCTCGGGACTGGCCACCGCCATCACATCGGTCACCACACGCAGGCCCGACCAGGTGCCGATGGCTCCCAGCAGCACGATCAACAGGGGCGCAATCCACCAGGCCACCGCAGGCACGCGCCGTCCCGTCGCGCCGAGCACAGCCAGTGCCAGCGCCGCCATCAGTCCCACCGAGGTGACCCCGAGCATCGGAAACAGGAAGGGGCCGCTCTGCTGCATCAGGTCCAACAGGTCCACCGAAGCCTCCCTCGCCGAGAATCGCCCCAGCTTCGCACATGCCACGGCCTCCGATCCCATGCGGGCCCATCCAGCGGTCTGGTAGTCTCGCCCCCTTGCCCCGCCTGAGGAGCCCCTGATGCTGCGCCCGCTCTGCCTGTCCCTGCTGCTGCTCTCCGTGGGCCTCGTCGCCACCGGCTGCGAGGACCCCTTCGAGGTGGCCCAGACCGCCCACACCATCGAAGCCTACGAGCAGTACCTCAAGGAGAACCCCGACGGCACCTATGTGCTGCAGGCCAACCTCGCGCTCGAGGACCTCTACCTGTCGGCCGCGCGCGAAGGCAAGGCGCTGGAAGGCTACGACAAGTACCTGGAGCGCTTCCCCAAGGGCCAGCACAAAGACAAGGTGATGGACGAGCGCAAGCAGTTCCTCTTCGACTGGGCCGCCGAGCAGGACACCCCAGAGGCCTGGAACAAGTTCCTCGACGAGTACAAGAAGGGCGACAAGAAGCTGCGCTCCAAGGCCAAGCAGCGCCTGCGGATGGCCGAGAACCGCGACCGGGTGGAGATCGGCCCCGTGGAGACCGAGCAGGTCAACCTCGCCGAGAACCCCGATGGGCCGCTCGATGGCTGGGGCTTCACCGCCGATGTCACCAACAAGGGCGACAAGCCCATCCAGACCTTGATGCTCGAGATCCAGTACCTCGACGACGCCGGCAAGACCGCCAAGACCGACCTCTGGCCCGCGGTCGCCACCCGCCTGCCGGGCAACCTCCCCTTCGAGGAGGGCTTCGACAAGCCCATCGCCCCCGGCGACGTGCGCGTGTTCAACTTCACCACCGGCGACCTCCCCGCAGGATGGTCCAAAAAGGTCAAGCTCGTGCCGGTCGACATCGGCTTCGCCCAGTAGGGTGATAGGCGCGGCCGGGAGGTGGACTTGCTCCTGAATGCCCTCAAGCCCGACATTCCGGGCTACCACGGACCGGCCACGGTGCTCGCCTTCTCGCGCCTGGCGGCCGACCCACTCGCCTTCTTCACCGACACCCGCGACCGCTTCGGCGACCTCGCCTGGATTCGCATCGGCACCGAGCGCATCGTGCTGGTGTCCGACCCGGCGCTGGTGGACGAGCTGCTGTGGAAGCGCCACGGCTCGCTGAGGAAGGACAACATCACCCAGCGCCTGAGGCTCGCACTGGGCGACGGGCTGCTGACCGCAGAGGGTCCCCGCTGGAAGGACCACCGGCGCCGCATCGCGCCGAGCTTCCAGCGCGGTGAACTGGCCGCCTACGCGGACACCATGGCCCTTTGCGCCCAGGCCGCCGTCGACCGCCTCCAAGGCCACGACAGCATCGAGCTGCACCGCATGTGCTCGGCGCTCACCCTCGACATCGTGCACAAGTGCCTGTTCGGCTCCGAGGTGGAGGTGCCCGCCAGCCACATCGGCGACGCCCTCGACAGCATGATGGACGCCTTCATCAAGGAGCTGCGCACCTGGCGCCGCTTCGTGCCCCCCGAGGTGCCCCTCGACACCCGCGCGACCGTGAAGGAGGGCTCGGCCGAGATCGACGCCGTGCTGCTCGACATCATCGCCCACCGTCGGGCCCGCATCGAGCGGGAGGGTGCCGGCCGCGACCTGCTCGACCGCCTCATCACCGCCACCGGCCCCGACGGCGAGACCTTCACCGACACCGAGCTGCGCGACGAGGCCATCACCCTGTTCGTGGCCGGCCACGAGACCACCGCCCTCGGCCTCACCTACGCCCTCACCGCCTTGTCCTGGCACCCCGAGGTGCGCGCCCGGCTCCGCGACGAGCTCGCCGGGCAGCTCGGCGACGACACCCCCACCTTCGCGTCGGTGTCCAAGCTCCCCTACCTGCGGGCGGTCATCCAGGAGACCCTGCGGCTGTACCCGCCAGCGTGGGGATTCGGCCGCCTGGCCCTCGAGGACATCGAGCTGGGCGGTCACCACATTCCCGAGGGCTGCTCACTGTTCGTGCTTCCCTGGGTGCTCCACCGCGATGCGCGCCGCTTCGACTCCCCCCTCCAGTTTCGCCCCGAACGGTGGCTGGATGGCCTCTCTCAGCGACTACCAAGAGGCGGGTACCTGCCGTTCGGCGGCGGTCCCCGGGTGTGCGTGGGCAACCACTTCGCGATGCTGGAGCTGATGGTGTCCCTCGCGGTGCTGGAGCGCCAGGTCACCATCGACGTCGACCCCGCCCACGACTTCGACTTCCAGGCGAGCGTCACCCTGCGACCCGGCGGCCCGGTGCCGGCACGCGTGAAGCTGGCGGCCCAAGCGTGAGGGGCGCTGCACTCGCACTGGGGTTGGTGGCCTGCGGACCGCCGGAGCGCGTGGCCCTCATCGGCCCAGACGACTGCGTGCCCACCCTCGATGATGCCTTGCGCAGCCGGGCCAAGCCGATTGTGTGCGACGACGAGATCCTGCTTGGCGAGGCCATTCGCGGCGACTGGCTCATCCAGAGCGCAGCGTTGACCGCCCACATCCGACAGGCCGGTCGCTCCGTGAGCCAGGCGGCCTGGGCAGGCGGCACCCTCATCGACTTCTCGACCGCCCAAGGCAGCGCCGACGTTTCCGAGATCATCCCGCTGATCGAGCAAGACGACGGCGAGCTCGTGTGGTTTGTCGACGCCACGGTGGCGGCCGACGAAGACCACACCGGGGCCGGCATCCGAGTGAACGGCACCCTGCCCGACGGCTCCGCGGCCGAGTTCAGCTGGTGGCTCCCCCACGGCAGCGACCAGCTCCAGCTCCGCGGGGCCACCCACATCGAGGTGGTCCCGCTGTCGGGCAGCATCCTGCGCGGCGACACCCTGCTGCCCTCCGACATGCTCGTCACCGACGGCATCGTGAGCGAGAACTACGGCGGCTGGGTGCGCTGGGAGGGCGTCCACTGGCTGTCTGCAGCGGGGGCGGACTCCCCACCCGTGGGGCTGCTCCCCGAGCGCTATGTGCAGCCGGTCGCGGGGGACTGCAAGCACGGCGAGTCGGTGTACGTGCGCGACGCCGAGGGCCGGCTGCTCCAGAAGGACTCCGTGTCGGGCAGTGGCGTCTTCGCCTTTCTGGCCGACCGACGGGCCACGGAGGTCATCTGCACGGCCCGCGGACGCACAAGCTCGGGATGGCAGCCGCTTCCGGAGGACTGGGAGGCCGGCGACGACATGCCCGAAGAGGTATTCCTCGAGGTGGGGGACTTCGGTGAGCTCACCGTGCACGCCGATGATCTCGACGGGCACCGTCCGCCCATCACCGTGTGGTGGAACGGTGGCCGGTGGACGCTGTCAGGCGGCGCCGGCACACTCTCGGTGGGCGCCGGCGAAGGCACTGGGCTGGTCTCAGCCGGACCCGCCTGGTCGGCTGCCGACATCGACCTCATCGACGTGGACGAACACAGCCAGGCCGCGGTGGTGCTCCACCGGGCCATCCCCGAAGATGCCCTGCTCGCCGACTTCGACATCGAGTCCTGGCCCGACCGCCATGTGCGCAGCTCGGGCACCAGCATGGCTGCGCGAGCCGTCACCAGCGGCGTGCAGTGGGCCATCACAGTCGCCGACGACGCCATCGCCCCCACCGGCAACTCGCTGCTCAATGAAGACGACCTGTGGACCTCCACCGGCGCACGCGCCGACACCGAGCACGGTCGCATTCTGAGCTGGCCGTGGGGCGCAAGCTTCAAGGCCAACCAGTGGGGTGCCCCCGACACTCGGTCGCTCGATCCCCACGAAGCCCTCGCAGTGATGGGTGGCGGCCGCGGCCTCACGACCCTCGTCGACGTGGACTGGGTGGCGTCCGCAGGCCATCCGAGCACCTGGCCGGTGGTCCCCGATGGCCTGATGATCACCAGCCTTGACGAGCTGCCCACCTACTTTCAGCTCCTCGACCAGGGCACCGGGCTGGCGCTGGTCGGTCCCCTCACCTGGCTCGATGGCGTCGACCGACGGGCCCACGCCGAGATCGATGCCGAACGCGCCCTCGCCGAGCGCCGCACCCTGGCCACCACGGGTCCCTGGCTGCGGCTCCGCATCGACGATGCCCCCCCGGGCGGACAGGCCTGGCTGCACACGGGCTCCACGGCCCGCATCACGGTCGATGCGCCGGTCTGGATGCCCCTCGACCACGTCGCCCTCGTGGGTCCCGGTGGCGAGGAGCTAGCCCGCTACGCGCTGTCCGAGCCCCTCGACCCCCGCCGGCTGGACATCGAGGTGCCCCTCCCCCTCGACCTGCCGTGGGTGATGGCCATCGCGTGGAGCGACCGCACGGCACCGCCCCTGCAGGACAGCCCGCCATGGGTGGCGACGAGTGCGATTGCGCTCACGCCTCTGTAGGCCTCGGAGCTGGCAGCCAAGACCAAGCTGAAAGCTACCCCGCCGCTCTCGTGGCATTCTTCGCCGGAATCAGGCTCTCAAGCCTCCGTCCCCATCGCCATCTTCGCCACCAGCTGCTCACGGAGGTGGTCGTTTAGCGCGGTGACCACGGTGTTCAGGTCGCCCGCCACGATGCGGTCGAGCTGGTAGAGCGTGAGGTTGATGCGGTGATCGGTGACGCGGTTCTGGGGGTAGTTGTAGGTGCGGATGCGCTCGGAGCGGTCGCCCGAACCCACCTGCTGGCGGCGCTGCTCGGCGAGCTCGGCGTGGGCTTCGGCCTCCATCTTCTCGAGCAGACGGGCAGCCAGCACCTTGAGGGCCTTGGCGCGGTTCTTGTGCTGGGACTTTTCGTCCTGGCACTGCACGGTGATGCCGGTGGGGATGTGGACGATGCGGACCGCGGAGTCGGTGGTGTTGACCGACTGTCCACCGGGGCCCGATGCCCGGAAGACATCGATGCGGAGGTCTTTGTCCGCGATGTCCACTTCCACCGCATCGGCCACCGGCATGATCGCGACCGTGGCGGCCGAGGTGTGGATGCGGCCCTGGGCTTCGGTCAATGGGACACGCTGGACCCGGTGCACGCCCGACTCGTGGCGCAGGTGCGTGTAGGCGCCGTCGCCCGCCACCTGGCAGATGATCTCCTTGAAGCCCACCGCCGACTTGCCACCGGCCCCGCCGACCGTGATCTCGCTGCGGTCGAGGACCTCGATGCGCCACTTGTGCGTGTCGGCATAGCGGCTGTACATCCGGAACAGGTCGGCGGCGAAGAGTGCGGCCTCGTCGCCACCGGTGCCGGCCCGCACTTCCAGGATGATGTCGCGGCCCTCGTAGGGGTCGGGCGGAATCAGCAGGCCGCGCAGCTTGGACTCCAGCTCGGGCACCTCCGCCGTGAGCCGCTTGACCTCGTCGACCGCCATCTCGCGCATCTCAGGGTCCTCCATCAGCTCCTTGGCCTCGTCGAGCTCGGTGCGAGCCTCGTCGAGCGTCTGCCACGTCTCGATGATGGGCTGAAGGTGGGCCCGGTCGCGGGTCACCTCCATCAGCTTGCGCCGGTCCCCGAGCACCTCGGGATCCATCAGCCGGGTGTCGAGCTCTTCCAGCCGAGCGATGGCTTCATCGAGGTTGCGGAACATGGTGGCCTCCGGGGAGCGCCTGCCCGTACCCCGGCGACGGAGGGCAGACATCCCAGCCCACTTTTGTTGAGCACGGCGTCAGGTATCGATCGTTGCACTTGCTCCAAGTCGCCCAGCTTTGTTGAGCACGGCGTCAGGTGTTCCCAGTTGCACCTCCGGCCCGACCCGCCCCAACCGCAACTCAGACACCCCCACGGGCACACGCTTTTCACCCACGGAAGGGACTCGCAGAGCGTTGGCCTCCCGGCGGGTCCCTCCCACCTTGGCAGTTGATGCAACAAGAATGTCCTGACGCCGTGCTCAACAGATTGGGGGGAGGTGCGCCGGTCGAGAACGAAGAAAGCCACCGCGGGGGTGGCTCTCAGGACGAAGCGGAGGGTGGTTCAGCCGGCGATGTCGAGCAGCCCCTGTGAGCCGTTCAGCATCGCGAGGGCCTGCTCCAAGGCCGCCCGGCGGTCGGTGGACAGCGACTGCCGGAAGCGCCGCATGGCATCGGCATCTTCTGTGCCGATGAGGCGGGCGACGTTGCGGGTGAAGGTGGCCCGCACATCGATGGCCGGCCAGAGGTCGTCGGCCACCAGCTCGGCGTCGAGGCGAATCTCGGCGTTGGCGGTGCCCTGGACCTCCTGCAGCAGCACCTCGTCGACGTCGTGTCCGGTGTCGGTGAGCACTGTGGCAATCATGGTGAGGCTGCCGCCACCGTCGAGGCTGCGACCGGCGCCGAAGAAACGCCGGGCCTTGTGGATGGCCGCGATGTCGACGCCGCCGCGAAGTTCCCGACCACCGGTGGGCGCCGTGGCGTTGTGCGCGCGGGCCAGGCGAGACAGCGAGTCGACCAGCAGCACCACGTCGCGGCCTTGCTCGACCAGGCGCTTGGCCCGCTCGATGACCATGTCGGACACCTGCACATGGCGCTGGGGCGGCTCGTCGAAGGTGCTCGACAGCACCTCGGCGTTGACCGCCTCCTGCATCGCACTCACCTCTTCGGGGCGCTCATCGACCAGCAGCACCATCATGATGGTGTCTGGGTTGGCGGCATGGATGGCCCGACACAGGTCGCGCAGCAAGGTGGTGCGGCCGGCTCGAGGCGGCGTGAGAACCGCGATTCTCTGGCCGAAGCCGAGGGGAAGCAGGCGCTCGATGAGGCGCAACCGCACATCCGGAGAGTCGAGCGCGATGACCCGCTGCGGATGGATGGGGGCGAAGTTGTCGAAGAGGATCTTGTCGCGCTCCTCATCTGGCGAGCGGCCATTCACCTTTTCGATCTTGATGAGCGCAAAGTAGCGCTCGCCTTCCTTTGGAGCCCGAACCCGACCCCCGACGAGGTCGCCGGTGCGGAGGTTGAAGCGGCGAATCTGGGAAGGCGACACGTAGATGTCGTCGGGGCCCGGAAGGTAGTTGCAGTCGGGCGAGCGAAGAAAGCCGAAGCCGTCGGGAAGCGTTTCGAGCACGCCCTCCCCGTGTGCGCCGGACGAGCCGCCGGGGCGCTTGCGGACAATCTCGAAGATGAGCTCTTGCTTCTTCAGGCCGGCAGCATTGTCGATGCCGAGGCCGCGGGCAGTGCTCACCAGCTCCGTGATGCGCTTCGCGCGCAGTTCGGACAGGTCGAGGGGCATTGGGCGGTGGGGGAAATCGGGGGGAGGGAGACGGGCTCCGGGAGGAGGCACCGAGGGGCGGGCGGGGGACCGGGCAGGACAGCCTGGCGAGGGGGGAGGCGGAGTATCCCGTTCGGCCCGGATGCGTGTCAACGGAGATGAATCCGTGATGCACGCCAGTGGAGGTGTTCTGAAGGAGTAGACGCGGCAGGGCGTCGGTGGTGGCAGCCTTGGCGGATGCAAGCGAGCCGAAGCAAACTTGCACCGCTGTGCGCCACGGCCAGTATGCCACACAAATCCAGCACCTGCGCCAACTGAGCGCGGGACCAACGTGAGACAGGGCGGTCTCATGCCCCGTCCACCGCCTCGGATGACGTCGTATCCCGTAGGCTGTATGCTGTTGGTTTGCGTTGGACAGGCGCACCCAACACGGGGGATTGCAGTCCCCAAGAACACGAACAGCGCCGTGTTCTCGGCGCTGCCCTGTCCAATTCCGACCCCCGGATTGGGGCGCGGACTCAGTTCACGAAGTAGCGCGGGGGAATCCAGCGCCAGGTGCCCGAGCCAGTGGAGGTGGTGTCGGCAGATCGAACCTCGCCCACCGCGCGCACGATGTCATCGGCGGTGAGGATCGTGGCGTCTTCGAGCTTCAGACACTGGGCGATGCCCGGGATGTCCTTCTGGCCGAGCGCCCGGGTGGGCATGCCGGGGTAGCGGTCGACCACATGGCCTTGGATGGTGCGCACGAAACCAGCGAAGGCGCGGTCTTCAGCGGCCACCACCAGACGACCGGTGCGCTCCACGCTGGCGTAGATGGTGTCGAGGTCGGGCGGCACGAGGGTGCGAAGGTCGATGACCTCGGCATCCACACCCTGCTTTTCGAGCACCTTGGCAGCCTTCATGGCGGTCCAGACCGCACGGCCCCAGGCCACGATGGTGACGTCGTCGCCGCTGCGGCGCGTGGCCGCCTTGCCAATGGGAACCCGCAGGTTGGCATCGATCTCAGGGATGCCGCCCCGCATGATGTCCTTCTTCAGCGCGGTGATGGCCTTGGCGTCGGTCGGCTCACCGGGGAAGGCGGGACCGAGGGTCTGGCGGTACATCCACTTGGGCTCGAGAAAGACCACCGGGCTGCGGTACTCGGCGGCGGTCATGAGCAGGCCGTAGACGTCCCAGCTGGTGCTCGGCATCACGACCACGAGTCCGGGAATGGGCGTGAAGTAGCCGTCGATGGACATCGAGTGGTAGACCGCGCCGCCGCCGAAGGGGTCGGTGGGCGTGCGCAGAATCATGGAGAAGCGGCTGTTTCCGTTGCTCGTCCAATACAGGTTGCCCATGTGGACAAGCCAATGGAAGGCGTTCAACGAGTAGTCGCCGAACTGGATTTCGGGCAGCGCGATGAAGTCGTCGTGGAGCGCAGCGCCGCAGGCCGTGCCCACGATGAGCGGCTCGTTGAGCGGGGCATCGAAGACCTTGCCGGGGTGCTTGGCGAGCAGGCCCGCCGAAGCCTGCATGACGCCACCGAGCTTGGCGACGTCCTGGCCCCACATCGCACCGCCCTGGTCGGCGATGATGTGGTCGAGGGCCGCACGGATGGCACCGCCGTAGGTGATGTTCGTCTGTCCACCCACCGACAGCTCGGAGACCTCGGGGAAGGGCGGACGGATGTTCTCGTAGATGCTGTCGTCGGGCGGGTCGGGCTCGGCGCGCACTTCGGCGAAGATGCTGCGCACCGACTCGTCTTCTTGACCCATCACGCGGCCGAGCTCGTGGTGCGCGAAGAAGTCCCGGCCCTCACCGGGCACCCGGCGCATCTCGTCGCCCGCTTCGAGCACACCCATCTGCACCAGCTTCTCGCCAAAGGAAACGAGGGGGTCGGACTGGGACAGGTCGAAGGTCATGTCGGCCGCAGAGCTGTGGCCATTGAAGCGGGGCAGGCTGTGGACGTGGAGGAAGGCCGGCTTCTGCTCGCCCTGAACGTAGCGGGCGCACGCGAGGGTGGTCTGGAAGACCTCCCAGAAGTCGTTGCCGTTGCACTTGAAGGCCTTGACCCCGAAGCCCTCGGCGTACTTGGCGAAGTCCTTGATGCCGCGGCCTTCTTCGGGCGTGGTGCTGATGGCCACACCATTGTCGGTGACGCACACGATGGTGGGCAGGGACCACACGCTCACGGCGTTCATCGTGTCGTGGAGGTCGCCCTCGGCCGAGGTGCCGTCTCCGATGATACCCATGGTGAGCGCATTGTGGACACCCTTCAGCTTGTAGCCCAGCGCGTAGCCGGCGGCCTTGCCAAGCTGCATGCCGACCGGGCTCTGCACCGGCAGGATGCCCACCTCCTTCATGTCGAGGTGGTAGACCATCTGCCGGCCGCGGCTCATGACGTCGGTGTCCTTGGAGAACTGCTGACGGAGCACGTCGCGGGTGAAGTTCTCTCGGCCGTGCAGCGCGCACCACATCGCGCACAGGCAGCCCGAGCGGTAGTGCGGCACGATGCCGAAGTTGCCGGGCCCCACCACCTTCGACAGGGCGAGCGCAGTGGCGGTGCCGTGCACCTCTTCGCCGGGTCCCCAGATGGCGAACTTCACCTCGCCGCGGCTGGCCAGGCGCACGATGTGCTCCTCGGTGGACCGCGACCGGGTGGCGATGCGGTAGGCCAACCGAAGCTCGTCGTGGGTGGGCATCAGGGTGTCGTTGACCTGCGCCGTGACTCCGCTCGCCGTGACTCCGGGCGAGTTCGCTCCGCTCATGGGATCTCCGAGGTGTGCCTGGGGGTGTGTGGCCTCGGACCGGGTCGGGGGTCGTTCCACACGAGCGCGCGCGCCTTCGTGGGACTGGACACACCCAGCTCGGTCGAGGCTCTCCGAACCGATGGAGGCGACTAACGTTCCCAAGAGACGGTCGCGATGGCCGCTCTGTGATCATCCGGTGCCGCCGTTGCCCCATCGCACAGAAGTGGGCACCCCCACGACAGACCCGTGGAACAAGTGGGCCTGGCGGACGAAGCATGCGCGTGGGTGCGCCTGGCCGGCGAGATCGCGCCTCGCCCAGGGTCTCCCGCCCAAGACGGGGCACACGTCCGAACCGCCGTGCCCATCGAACTTGTCCGTCCCCCCCTCCGTGACGCCCACCCTCGGAACGAACGTCCCGTGCACAATGCAGGGGTCGGTCCGTACCCGGGGACACACGCGGCGCTCTGCCACGGGTCCCGTCGCCGCGGCCCCCACTCGAGGAGAGGTAGAGGCGTTGAAGTGGCACCCCCGCTGGATCCAGCTTGCCCGGGCGACATGCGTGTTCGTCCTCACAGGCTGGTTGACCGCGGTGGCGGTTCAGATCACCGACTCCAACACCCAGACCACCGTGGCCTTGTTGGGATCGGCCACCCTTCGCGCCACCGGACTCGGGCTCGCGCTCGGCCTGGTGTGGAGCCCCCTCGCAGCGTGGGTGCAGGGCTCGGTTCACATGCGGTCCGTGGCGGGTCTCTTCGCCGGTCTGTTGGCCAGCCTCACGGGCATCTACGTCTACTTCCTCGTGTGGCCACCGGAGTGGGACATGGGGAGCACTGCCAACGTGGTGAAGCTGTTCCTCGCCACCTATGGCTTCCGAGTGCTGCCGGTGGGCGCCATTGGCGGACTGCTCGCCAGCTTGTGGGCCAGCCGGGTACAAGCGCCTCCGCCCGACGAGCCCTGACCGGGCCGCTGCGCCCGGAGCCTGCTTTGCCCGTCCCGCACCTCCTCTGCATCCTCGACGGCTTCGGCTGGGGTCCGCCGGATGCCGCCAACGCCATCCACCTCGCCCACACCCCGACCTGGGACCGCCTGCTGGCCGAGCATCCGTGGTGCCTGCTGTCGGCCCATGGCACCGCGGTGGGCATGCCTGGCGACGGCGACATGGGCAACTCAGAGGTGGGGCACAACGCGATGGGGGCGGGCCGCGTGTTCGACCAGGGCGCCAAGCTGGTCGCCAATGCCATCGCCGATGGCTCGTTGTTCGACGGCAAGGGCTGGGCAGCCGTCCGCTCCCGCTGTCAGGCCGGTGGCACGCTGCACCTTCTGGGGCTCGTGAGCGACGGAAACGTCCACAGCCACGTCGATCACCTGCATGCGCTCGTCGGGCGTGCCGCGAAGGAGGGCCTCGCTCGACTCCGGGTCCATGTGCTCACCGACGGCCGGGATGTGGCCCCGCGCAGCGCGCTCGAGTGGGTCGTTCCGCTGGAGCACACCCTCGCCCGACACCGTGAAGATGGCCTCGACTACGCCATTGCCAGCGGCGGCGGGCGCATGGTCATCACGATGGATCGCTACGAGGCCGACTGGCCGATGGTCGCACGCGGCTGGGCCCACCATGTGCTCGGGCAAGGCGAGCGCGTGGCCTCTGCGAGCCAGGCGATTGCCGACCGCTACGAAGCCGACCCCAAGGTGGACGACCAGTGGCTGCCCCCGTTCGTGGTGGGCGACTACACGGGCATGGCCGACGGCGATGCGGTCGTGCTGTTCAACTTCCGGGGCGACCGGGCCATCGAGATCAGCCGCGCATTCGAAGCAGGAGACGACTTCAAGGCCTTCGCGCGCGGGCAGCGCCCGGAGGTGCTGTTCGTGGGCATGATGGAGTACGACGGCGACCTGCACATCCCGTCCACCACCCTCGTGGCCCCGCCCGCCATCTCCGGCACCGTGTCGACGCACCTGTCCGCCGCCGGGCGCCGCACCTTCGCGCTCAGCGAGACCCAGAAGTTCGGCCACGTCACCTACTTCTTCAACGGCAACCGCAGCGACGTGCCTGCCGGGGAGGAGCGGCTGGAGGTCCCCTCCGATGTGTTGCCGTTCGACCAGCGCCCCGAGATGCAGGCCGCGCCCATCGTGGATGCGGTGGTGCAGCGCATGGAGGACGGCTCTTTCGACGCCGCGCGCATCAACCTGGCGAACGGCGACATGGTGGGCCACACCGGGGTGCTCGACGCAGCGGTGCGGGCGGTGCAGACACTCGACCAGGCACTGGACCGTCTGGTCGAGGCAGCAAGGCGAACGGGCACGGTCCTCCTGATCACTGCCGACCACGGCAATGTCGAAGAGATGGCTCGACGGGACAAGGAGACCGGGGTCCCCAAGCGCAGCGCAGACGGCGAGCTGGTGCCGTCCACCAGCCACAGCCTCAACCCCGTCCCCTTCGTGATGGTCGATCCCACCGGCACCTTCCGGCTCGCGCACCCCACCGGCACGCCAACCTCGGTGGGCAGCATCGCGCGCATCGGGGCGACCGTCCTGACCCTGGCCGATGTCGACGTGCCAGACGACTACCTCCCCAGCCTCGTCGAGCGGAACCACCCATGACCACCGGACACAGCGCCCATGGCCACACCGTCGTCGATCTGCGGAGCGACACGGTCACCCGACCCACCCCCGCCATGCGCCGGGCCATCGCCGAAGCCGAGGTGGGCGACGATGTCTTCGGCGAGGACCCCACCATCCTGCGCCTGGAGGCGATGGCGGCGGAGCGGCTGGGCAAGGAAGCCGGGCTGTTCGTGCCGAGCGGCACCATGGCCAACCAGATCGCGATCCGCATCCACACCCGAGCAGGCGACGAGCTGCTGTGTGAAGCCGGCGGCCATCCGTTCAACTACGAGGCGGGCGGCGCGGCGATGCTGTCGGGGGTGTCGAGCCGGCCCCTGCAAGGCCAGCGCGGACTGTTGGACCCCACCATGGTCGCCGCGAGCTTTCGACCAGTCGACCCCCACTTCAGTCCCATCACCCTGCTCATCGTAGAGGACACCTCCAACCGAGGGGGTGGCTCCGTCCATCCGCTGCCCTTGCTGGATGCTCTCGCCGGGACCGCCCACGACCGCGGCGCCGCCACCCACCTCGACGGGGCCCGGCTGTGGAATGCGGTTGTGGCCAGCGGCGAGTCCGCCGAGCGCCGGTTGCGGGGCTACGACACCGTGTCGATGTGCCTGTCGAAGGGCCTGGGTGCCCCGGTCGGCTCGGTGCTGGTGGGTCCAGCGGCGCTGATGGAACGGGCCCGGCGCTTCCGGAAGGCACTCGGTGGTGGCATGCGCCAGGCCGGCATCCTGGCAGCCGCCGGGGTGCATGCCCTCGAACACCACATCGACCGCCTGGCCGACGACCACGCCCGGGCCCGGGTGCTGGCCGAAGGGCTGCAAGGTCTCGGACTCGAGGTGCGCCCGCCCGAGACCAACATGGTCTATGTCAAGGTCGACGATGGGGCCCACGCAGTGAACGTTCTCGCGGAGTCCGGGGTGCGTGCCCTGGCGGTGAGCCCCACCGAGCTGCGGCTCGTGCTGCACCTCGACGTGGATGACGAAGGGGTCGCGGCCGCCATCGGGGCCTTCCGCAGGCTTGTCTGAGAACGCGAAGACGCCCCAGAGCGGGGCGTCTTGAGGGACGAATGGCGCTCAGTCGCAGGAAGCGGCGCCGCCGTACGAGATCTCCACGAGGTCGCCTTCACCGGGGTCGACCGAGTCGATGGTGACCGAGTTGGAGGTGGCCTCGTAGGTCCAGCCGGTGACCTCGGTGCTGTTCACGAAGACCGAAATGGTCTCGGGAATGGGGTTCTGCAGCAGCTCAAAGGTGTTCTGGATGATGGACGCCGAGGCGAGCTGCTCCAGAGTGGTGGTGTCGGCCCAGTCCGAGCAGATGGAGATGAACTCGCCGTGGGTGGCGCCGACCGCCTGGTAGTAGCCGTCGCCCGCATCGGCGCTGCCGCAGCCCCCGGGGTAGTCACCGGCGATGGCCGAGATCTTGACCATGCCGGGGTCGCCCTTTGCGGTCTGCACGCGGCTCACCAGGGTGCTCCACGACTCTCCCGAGATCCAGGAGGACTGCTCGGGCTCATCGGACACCAGCACGAGGTGGAGTGCTGCGCCGTCGCGCATGAAGCCGTAGTTGCAGCCACCAGCATAGGAGGCGGACTCGGCCGCGCGGGCGCCAACGGTGAGGAGCGCCTCGGTGAAGGTGCCGCCGCCACGGCTCACCTGGTCGGTGAACAGGGTCTGGTAGCCGGGCGTGGACGGCGTGAGGATGCCGGTCTGATTGCAGCCGTCATCGTCGTTGGCGATGATGATCTGCCAGTCGTTGGAGTAGCTCGACAGCAGGCCGATGAAGGTGGAGAAGTTGGTGGCGAGCCGGCGCTGGTCGTCGTCCATCGAGCAAGACTGGTCGATGGCGAACATGATGTCGGTGGGCGGGTCGCTGGGAATCTCCCAGGTGTCGGTGTACCAGCCGGCAAAGGAGCCGGTGGCGAGCTGCTCGGCCACGCGGGTGCCCAGGGGCTCGTTGGACTCCACCGAGAGCTGACCGCTGAAGGCGCCCTCATTCTCGGGGCCGAAGGCGAAGACCGCCGTGGACAGCTCACCGGGCTCCAGCGTGATGGGGAGGTCGTCGTGGCTGGCGAGGCGAATGTCCTCGTCGCCGTCTTGCACCAGCGACTCGATGACCAGCGTGTCGGTCCCGATGTTGGTGAGCTCGACATTGATCTCGTTGTCGCAGCCCACGTAGGACGTGCCGAAGTCGATGGGGTCGGGGTCGATCTGAAGCTCGGGCACAGCGCCTTCGCCGTAGAGCTCGACCGGAACCAGCGGCTCGTCGGGGTCGTCGCTGATGACAGTGGCCGTGGCGAACTGTTGGTTGGCGCCCATTGGCTGGAAGGCGACATCGACCGTGGTCTCGGTGCCCGGAGGCATGGACGCGCCGGCCAGGTCCGTGAGGATGGTGAAGCTGGCGGCATTCTCGCCATCGATCACGATGCTGTCGATGTTGAGGGCGATGACACCGGTGGACTTGACCGTGAAGGTCTGCACGATGGGGTCGTCGTCGCGAGAGGCGGTGCCAAACTGGAGCAACGCGGGCGAGACCTCGATGTTGGGCTCGTCACCGGTGTTCTGGTCGGGGATCTTCGAGAAGTTCTGGTCGCTGCAGGCGGTCAGCGCCAGGATCACGCCGAGTGCGGTGCGTCGCATGGAGGCTCCAGGGTTGGCGGCGTGCGCATGCAGGCAGGCCGACAAGGCAACAAGATGGGGTGGGATCGCCCGAGACGACCCGAATGGCGGTGCTTCAAGGTGCCCCAACGAGGACCGGCAGAGCGATGACCCGATGGTGTCAGGAAGCAGCGAAAGGTGGGGACCGACGCCGCATCTTGCCACACGGGTGGCCCGATGTCGCGACCGAGTGTCGGGGGTGTGACCAAGAACGACGGCGCCCCGGCCAGACGACCGGGGCGCAAGCTGCAGGACCCGACGCTCAGCCGAGCAGGTCGCGCACGGCCTCGCGCTCCTCGCTGAGCTCCTGGATGGTGGCGGCGAGCTTCTGCCTGGCGAAGTCGTTGTGCTCCAGGCCCTCGACGACGGTGTACACGCCGTTGCTCACGGTGACCGGGAAGCTGAAGATGAGGCCCTCGGGCACGCCGTACTCGCCGCGGCTGGGGATGGCCATGCTGGCGAAGTCGCCCTCGGGGGTGCCGTTCCACCAGGTGGCCATGTGGTCGATTGCGGCGCTGGCGGCGCTGGCGGCGCTGGACTTGCCGCGGGCGTTGATGATGGCCTTGCCACGCTTGGACACGGTGGGGAGGAAGGTCTCCTTGAGCCAGGACTCCTCCAGCAGCTCGGTGACAGGGGTGCCGTCGCACTCGGCCTGGAAGTAGTCGGCGAACATCGAGGGACCGTGGTTGCCCCAGATCGCCATCTTCTTGATGCTGCCAGCGGTCTTGCCGAGCTTGCCGGCGAGCTGCGAGATGGCCCGGTTCTGGTCGAGGCGGGTCATCGCAGTGAAGCGGTCGTTGGGGATGTCCTTCGCGGCGTTCATCGCGATGAGGGCGTTGGTGTTGCAGGGGTTGCCCACGACCACCACGCGGACGTCGTTCGATGCGCGGTTCAGCGCGGAGCCCTGGCCCGTGAAGATGGGACCGTTGGTGCGCACGAGGTCGCTGCGAAGCATGCCCGGACCACGCGGCTTGCTACCCACGAGGAACACCTGATCTGCGCCGTTGAAGGCCACGTTGGCGTCGTCGCTGGTCTCGATGCCGTGCAGCAGCGGGAAGGCGGCGTCGTTGAGCTCCATCACCACACCTTCGAGGGCCTTCATGGCCGGCGTGATCTCGAGGAGCTGAAGGATGACGGGCTGGTCCTTGCCGAAGCAGTCGCCCGAGGCGATGCGGAAGAGCAGGGCGTAGCCGATGTTGCCGGCGGCACCGGTGACGGCCACCTTGATGGGTGCGTTCATGGGGGGTCTCCTTTGGAGTGCGAGCAGGGACGCGTCATAGCCGGCCCCAGCCTCTCAAGTCGGTTTCCGTGGGTGCTCAGAGGTGAAGTCCGAGCACAGCGGGATCCTCTGTGAAGTCGAAGGTCTGCTCACAGACCCGGCATTGGTAGTCGATGCGCACTGGCTTCGTGCTCACGCCCATGAAGATGACCCAGAACTTCCCCCAGCCTGTGTAGGTGGGGAGGGGGGACACCATGTAGTGGGAGCGGTCATGGCCACAAACGCAGGTGGGGCGGCCACTGGTGGTGGCCGCCCCCTTCTTCGCGCCAGGCGCGGAGTCTGCGTGCGTCCCATCGGCCTCGGAACGAGAACCTTCGGACATCTTGTGTTCCTTGCGGCGGAAGAAGCGCCGGGCTCAGCCCGTCCCCTCTTCCTTGTCGATGCGCCACTCGTGGTGGTCGTTGGTCTCCAGCACCGTTCCGCGAGTCGTGAGGTCGAACAGCGTGAACAGGAAGAACACGGCCATGAACCAGACGGCAGCGGAGAAGATGAAGATGTTGAACCGCTTGTCGTACTTGAGGTGCATGAACCAGGCGGCCACCAGGGTCGCCTTCACGCTGGCCACCGCCACAGCAGCCGGAATCGACTGAGCGGGGGGAAGCTCGGCGTAGCTCACCAGCACCGTGACGACGGTGAGGACGAGCAGGCCGAGGTAGACCGCGATGTAGGTGGACAGCGGCGAGATGTGGTGGCCGAGTCCGTCGTGATGTTCGTCGGCGGCGTGGGCGCCGTGGGCTGCGTTCGCCATGGGGGCCTCCTACCGGACCAGGTAGAGCAGAGGGAAGAGGAAGATCCAGATGAGGTCGACGAGGTGCCAGTACAGGCCCACGTTCTCGACCGCAGCGTAGTTCTCGGAGTTGAACGAGTTGCCCAGCGCCTTCATCATGATCCAGAAGATGACGCCAATCCCGATGACGACGTGCAGGCCGTGCACACCGGTCATCATGAAGTAGACGCTGAAGAAGATCTGGGGCGCCTCGGTGGCGGCCTGCTCGAGTCCCTCGAAGCTGTAGAACTTGCCCGGCAGCAGGCCGACGTGCAGCTTGTGGGAGTACTCGATGTACTTGATGATCATGAAGCCGTAGGCACCGAGCAGGGTGGCGGCACACCAACCGGCAACGGCCTTGTTGTTGCCCATCTGCGCAGCGCGCACGCCCAGCGCCATGGTGAGCGACGAGGTGAGGAGCACGACGGTGTTGGTCGCGCCCATGACCTTGTCCAGCTCCTCTGCCGCGGCCAGCCAGGTGTCCGGGTAGATGTAGCGCATGGCGATGTACGCCATGAACAGGCCTGCGAAGAACAGGATTTCCTGGACCAGGAAGAGCCACATCCCCATCTTCACGGAGTCGGCCTGCTGGTTCATGTTGAAGAAGTGGTGCGCCAGGTACGGCGGATGATGCTCGTGCCCGTGTTCGGCGGCAGCGCTCATCGGAATGCTCCAAGGCTGGGTCGGACGGGGACGCCGAGGGTGGATTGACCGCCCCCCGGCGTGGGTCCGCAGAGAGGTGGAATCAGTGGTCGTGGCCGACGGGGCTGACGGCTTCGGGGAAGTCGTAGGGACCCTTGGTGCAGACGACCGGACCGGAGAAGTTGTGCTCGACGGGCGGCGAGAGGGCCTCCCACTCGAGCGACACACCACCCCAGGGGTTTGCCGGGGCCTTTTCGCCCTTGAAGATGGACTGCAGCAGGTAGCCGAGCACCATGAACAGGCCGAGCCCGAAGGTGAAGGAGCCGATGGTGGACAGCTGGTTCCACAGCTCGAACTCGGGGATGTACTGGTGGTAGCGGCGCGGCATGCCGCGCGAGCCGGCGATGAACTGCGGGAAGAAGGTGAGGTTGTAGCCGACGAAGACGACAACCCAGCTCACCTTGGCGATGCTCTCGTTGAACATCTTGCCCGTGATCTTGGGCCACCAGTGGTGCATGCCAGCGATGAGTGCGAAGAGCACGCCGCCCATCATGACGTAGTGGAAGTGTGCGACGACGAAGTAGGTGTCGTGCAGGTGGACGTCGGTGGCGAGCGTGGCCAGGAACAGCCCGGTGAGACCACCGATGGCGAAGATCCAGAGGAACGCCAGGGTGTAGAGCATCACCGTGTTCATCCGGATGCTGCCCTTGTAGAGGGTGGCAATCCAGGACAGCAGCTTGATGGCGGTGGGCAGGCCGACGCCGAAGGTGAGCATCGAGAAGATGGTGCCACTGAGCTCGGACTGACCCGAGACGTACATGTGGTGGCCCCAGATGAGGAAGCCGATGGCCGCGATGGCCACGGACGACGCCGCGATGGCGGTGTAGCCGAAGATGTGGCGACGGCTGTGGATGGTGACCGTCTCGGAGATGACTCCGAAGGCGGGCAGCGCCATCACGTAGACGACCGGGTGGCTGTAGAACCAGAAGAAGTGCTGGAACAGGACCGGGTCGCCGCCGAGGGCGGGATCGAAGATGCCGATGCCCACGATGTTCTCAAACATGAGCAGGAACAGCGTGATGGCGATGACCGGGGTGGCCAGGACCTGGATGACGCTGGTGGCGTAGATCGCCCAGAGGAACAGCGGCAGCCGGCCCCAGGTGACGCCGGGGGCGCGCATCTTGTGGATGGTCACGATGAAGTTCAGCCCGGTGAGGATGGAGCTGAAGCCGAGGATGAACGCGCCCATGAGCGCGAACACCACATGTCCATCGGCGCCACCACCGCTCGAGTAGGGCGTGTAGAAGGTCCAGCCGGTGTCCACACCGCCCGTGATGAGGACGAAGAGGAGGAAGCAGGCCCCGAGGACGTAGATGTGGAAGCTCGCGAGGTTGAGCTTCGGGAAGGCCACATCGAGGGTGCCGAGCTGTAGCGGCAGCACGAAGTTGCCGAGCGTGGCCGGAATCGCCGGCACGAGCACGAGGAAGACCATGATGGCCCCGTGCAGCGTGAACAGGCGGTTGTAGGTGTTGGCGGAGAAGAGGTCGCCTTCGGGGGTGAACAGCTCCGCACGCACGCCGAGGGCCAGCAGGCCACCTGCGAGGAAGAAGGTGAGGACCGTCACCAGATACATCACCCCGATCCGCTTGTGATCGATGGTGAACAGCCACGACATGATGCCGCGCTTTGCGTTCAGGTAGTTGGTCCCGGCGCTGTCGTGCCCGACGCCGTCGAGAGAAGTGGTACTCATTGGATGCCTCTCACTCGGCGAGAGTCTTGATGTAGTCGATGAGGTTGGAGACCTCTTCGTCAGACAGGCGGCCCTGGAAGGGAGGCATGGTGGGCGCGAAGCCCTCCACGACCTTGGCGCCCGGGACGAGGATGGACTCGCGAAGGTAGTTGTCGTCGACCTGCACGGACGAGCCGTCGGCGAGCTTCTCGGTCTTGCCGTAGAGGCCCTTCATGCTGGGACCGACGCTGGGGCTGCCATCGGTGGTGTGGCAGCCGGTGCAGCCTTCCTGAGCGAAGATCTGGTCGCCAGGACGGGGCCCATCGACCGTCTCGTCGGCGCGCTTCTGAATCCACGCGTCGAACTCGGCCGGCGGCATCACGATGACCTTGCTGTACATGTAGCCGTGCTTGTCGCCGCAGTACTCGGTGCAGAAGATGTTGTGCTCACCGGGCTCGGGGGCCTCGAACCACAGCACCGTGTAGCGGCCGGGCACGACGTCCTTCTTCACGCGGAAGTCGGGGACGTAGAAGCTGTGGAGCACGTCGATGCTGTTCATCACGAGCTTGACAGGCTTGCCAGCCGGGACCCGCAGAGGCTTGTTGCACTCGATGTCGCGGGTGGGGTCGGTGACCTTCTTCATGCACTCGGCGTCGGCACCAGCTTCCTTGATGATCTTGCCGTCGTGCTTGTAGGCGTAGCTCCACGACCACTTCTGGCCGGTGACGCGCACCTCCATCGAGTCGGCCGGCGGCACAGCGAGGTCGATCCAGACCTGGAAGCCGAACCAGAACATTCCCGCCATGAACACAGCAGGAATCAGCGACCAGCCGATCTCCAGGGCGTGGCTGCCCTTCATCAGCGGCACCTTGTCGTTTTCGGACTTCTGCCTGTAGGCCAACACGAAGTAGCCAACCGCACCCATCATGATGGTGAAGAACACCACGCAGGTCCAGTAGATGAAGTAGAAGACGAAGTCCGAGTCGGCCGCGGTCGTCGACGCCTGCGGGGGCATCCAGAAGGTCGCGCCTTCCGCCGCCTCTGCCGCGCGCGCACCCAAAAGGGGCAGCAACAGCGAGTTCATCACGATTCACTCCCATGGCCACGAGTCATCCACTCGCGGCGCCACAACACGATTCCGGCAAGCCCGAGGAAGGCCATGGTGACCACTCCGCCGAGACGCATGATGCCAAACGCGAACGGTGTGTACTTCCCCACCGACTCGTCATAGCGAAAACAGCTCAAAATGAGCCGCTCTGCCGGGCTTCCAACCCGACCGGCAGCGGCTTCCATGAGCGCAAATTTGAGGTCCATGGCGGTATAGCGAACGCCATAGACATAGCGGGCAACCTTCCCCTCGGGGGAGATGAAGGCGATGACCGCAGGGTGGGCGTATTGTCCGGTCTTCTTGTCGTAGCTGTACCGGAAGCCCACGGTGTCGGCGAGGGAGGTGATGGCCTCCTGCTCGCCGGTGAGGAAGTGCCACTCCACATTGTCGCCCTTGCCGAGCGACGAGAGGTAGTTGGCCTTCTTCGACGCCGCGAGGGCGGCGTCTTCATTGGGGTCGATGCTCACCGTGACCACCCGGAACTCTTCACCGGGCACCCAGTCGAGCTCGCGCAGGCCATCGAGGACTGCGTTGAGCTGCAGCGAGCAGAGCGTCTCGCAGGTGAAGTAGTTGAGGGTGAGCATCGTGGGCACATCACCCACCAGCAGCTCACCCATCGTCACCTCGGAGCCGTCGTCGGACCGAAAGGTGAGGGCGGGGTCGACCAGGGCGTCGAGGTGTTCCTCGACATCGACCGCTGCAAGCTCGGTCGGCATCTGGGAGGCAGGCATGCCCCCTTCCCGCAGGCTCTCCGCCGCCCCGGCGGTCGGAAAGCCAGCCAGCAGCACCGCACCACACAACGCCGCAACCCGAGCGAGCCTGGACCAGGCGCTCGGGTGGCGATGGCCGAGAGACTCGACCGTGTCGGTGCTGGTGGAGCTGGGGGTCACGTCACTCCGCAGCAGCGTGGGGCACGGCCTCGACCGTGGTGTAGCCCTTCTCGACCATCTCATCGGCGACGAGCCTGTCGAACATCGCCATGGCGAGGAGCACGGCAGCGGCGGCCATGATGGTCACGGCGACGGTGAGCTTCGTGAGCATGCCGGTGGGTACGTTGTCGGGCTCCACATCGACCTTGCCCGGCGCCGACTGCTTGGGCGGACCTTCGGGTCCCCAGCCGACCACCTGCTTGGGGAAGTCCTCTCGCTCGTCGGGGAAGGTGCCACCGGGGGTGGTGCCCTTCGCGGTGGACTCAGCGACGTCTCCCAGCCAACCTCCGAAGACGGCCAGCATCACGTTGGCCACGATTGGAATGATGACGGCGAGCCCCATGGTGCACGACATCCCGAAGAGCACCACGAGAATGACGAGGGGGTTCTGGAAGATGTATTCGAGCTGCATGGTTGTCCTGGGGTGGACGGTGCACACCCTGTCGGGTGTCGGAGGCTTTGGATCCCCGCGGCGAGGCGGAGACCACTCGAAAGCGGGACTCTCGGAACGACGCGCGCCTGGGTTGAGGCGAGGTGCACACCACTTCTGGCGCGGGGAGTGTGCCACGGCGAGTCACCGCGACGCGGTTCCGTGGAACACGCACCCCACCGTCCAGCCGAAGTGCTGCCGGCCCGAGGGAAGGCGTGGAGCTAACAATGCCGAGCGTCCGACGTCAACGGATGTCGCGGCGCGAACGGTGTGGGGATGACGCGGCGACGCCTGAGGCGCCGCACGGGCCTGCTCTACACGCCATGTGGGTCGCCGACGGCCCGCCCCGCTGGCGCGATCACCACAGCTCGAGGGACCGACTTGATGCAGGTCAGCCGACCCAGAATCGGCACATTCTACGCATGCCGGCGGGTCCTCCGTCGATCGTTGGCGCGGCGCGGATGCTCCGGCCTCCCGGCCCCCTCAGCTTGACAGAGCCCGGTGGAGAGGGCATGACCGCGCTCAGTTGTACGCTGGGGCAGCACGCGCGTGACCCGGCCCGCCCCCACTCCCCTCCTCCCGTTGCGGAGACCACCCCATGGCGCAGGTCGCATCGACGGCACTCGAGCTGGAGGCCCCCTCGGGCTCCGCACAAGAAGGGGTGGCCGTTCCCTCCGAAGCGGGGGCCCGCCAGCTCATCCGTGACCTCGTGTCGCTCACCAAGCCCCGCCTGAGCAGCCTGGTGTTGTTCACGGCGGGTGGTGGACTGTGGATGTCGGGCGCCGAGGTGTCCTGGACGACCGGCACCGCCGCTGTGCTCGGCACCACGATGGTGGTGGGCGGCGCCAATGCGCTGAACTGCTACCTCGAGCGCGATGCCGACCGCCTGATGGCCCGCACCCGCACCCGGCCGCTGCCCGCCGGTCGCCTCCAGCCCAACCTGGCGCTCGCGTTCGGGCTGCTGCTCAGCATGGTCTCGGTGCCGCTGCTGACGGCCCTCACCACACCGCTCGCCGGCCTCCTCGCGGCGGTGGCGCTGGTGCTCTACGTGCTGGTGTACACGCCCATGAAGCGTCGGTCCTCGTTGTCCACGCTGGTGGGCGCGATTCCGGGCGCGCTGCCCCCGCTCATCGGCTGGACTGCAGCCACCGGCCGGCTGGATGTCGGCGGCCTGCTGCTGTTCTCCATCCTGTTCTTGTGGCAGATCCCCCACTCGCTGGCCATCGGCATCTACCGTGGTCCCGAGTACGCCCAGGCCGGCCTCAAGGTGTTCCCCAACGAGCACGGCCTGCCCGCCACGCGGCGCCAGGCCTTCCTCTACACCATCCCGCTCATCGCCGCGCCGCTCGCCCTCATCCCGCTCGGCCTGGCCGGGTGGTGCACGCTGCTCGTGGGCGGTGGACTGGGCCTGTGGTTCCTCGGCCTCGCCTGGCAGGGATTGCGGCAGAACGGTGAAGGCCGCTGGGCCCGCCGCTTCTTCTTCGCATCGCTCATCTACCTCACGGGTCTGTTCGCCGCGCTCGGCCTCGACGGTCTCTGGCGCGCCTTCGTCTGAGGCTTCGTGGCCGTCCCTCCCGCCGAGCCGGCCCATCCGCTGCGCAGTCCCGCCTGGGTGGCCTTCGCACTGGTCAGCCTGGCGGTGCCGTTGGCGATGATGGTCCCCGACGCCTGGTGGGAGCCACCGCCGCCGCTGCCACACCTCGCCCGAATGCCAGACGCCCTGCTGGTGGACCGCGACGGCGGCTCGGTTTCTCTCCATGCGGGCACCCCCGTCTTCGTGGACATCACCCATGAGCCCTGTGGGGGGCCATGCGCTGCACGCACTGGTGTGCTCGCCGCCCTCGCGCACACGGCCGCTCCCCCCGCGATGCTGTCGGTGCTGGCCGCGCCCCCCACCGACCATCCTGCCCAGCTGGCCGCCGAGACGACCGACCGCTGGACCCTTGCCTGGCCCGCGGGGCCCACGCCGGGCGACCTGTCCGAGCTGCACGCGGCATGGGTCTCGTCACGGGCCACGCTCCCCGCCTCCGCCTTGCCTGGGGGTGGGGTCCTGCTGGTCGACGGCCGGGGCTCGGTGCGCGGCATCTTCCCGGCGAACGACGACGGCATCGCCGCAGCACAGGCGGCCTGGTCCCATCTGGTGGCGGAGTCTGATACAAGTCCCTGACATCTTCCGCATCCAGTGAGCAGGCCCCCTTGGTCTCCGTCCAAACGTTCGTGAAGGCCATCCGGTCGCGCCTGCCCAAGCCAGAAGCCGCCTTGCCCGTGCTCCTGGTTGCGGCGCTCTACACGGTGTGCATCGCAGCCTTGCTCGGACCGATGTGGTCGTCGCTCGGCACCGAGGTGCTCGGAGATGCCGACACCGACACCGTTCGCGGAATGTGGGGCTTCGAGTATCTGCGCCGGTCGCTGATGCCGCCCGACACGCCCATCTGGTCGTCGCAGGTGCACTTTCCCGAAGGCGTGCTCGCCCTCGTGCTTCCCTGGGTCTCCGGCATCCTGGTCTCCCCTCTGCTGGCTGTGGCGGGGCCGATTGCCGGCTACAACCTCGCCATCGGCGCCTTGCTGTGGGCAGCAGCGATGTCCACGGCGGTGCTGGCTCAGACCCGCACTGGCTCGTGGGTGGCTGGCGGCACGGTCGGTGCGGCGGTCGCGACGGCACCGATGCTGCTGGCCGGGGTCTGCGACGGCACGCCCGAACACATCTCGGTCTGGCTCATTCCGCTGTTCTTCGCCGCCGCCACCGCGCTGCTGCGCACTCCGTCCGTTCCCCTCGGCCTCACCTCCGCCATCCTGGCGGGCCTCATCGTGCTCGATTCGCCCTACCACGGGGTCTACACGCTCCTCATCGGCGCAATCGTGCTCCCCGCCGAGCTGATCGGTCCCTGGACGCCCGCCCGCAAGTCCGCTGCCATCCGGGGCTGGGCCGCCGCCCTGATCGGGCTGCTGGTCGTCGGGGCCGGGCTCGCCGCGTTGTTTCGCAACTTCCCCATCGAGGCGGAGTCCGACGCCAGCACCCGGATGCTGCTGCGCATGAACGCCGCCGACCTGCGCACCTGGTGGCAGTACGACGTCGCCGGAACCGTGGGTCGCGACGCCAGCCTCGCCCCCACCGCCATCCCGGTGCGCCTGTTCTGGCCCATGCTGGCACTGGGCGTGCTCGGCCTGCCCCGGTCCGCGCCCTGGCTGCTCTCCGGCGTCCTATGCCTTGCACTCTCCTTCGGACTCAACGACGAGCTGCCCGGCCAGCTCGGCGTCTGGGCGGGGGCGAGCGGACACAAGGTGGGGCGGGTCGTCTACTCCTTCAACACCTTCATGACCGACCTTCCCGGCTTCGGCTCGGTGCGCTTTCCCCGACGTTGGATGATCCCCGCCACGATGTGCTTCGCCGTCGCCTCCGCAGATGGCATCGGCAACGCGCTCCGGCTGCTTCGCAAGCGAACCGCACTGCGCCGGGCCCTGTTGTTGGCTGGTCCCCTGTTGGTGGTGGTGGGCACGGTGGGGTCGGTCCTCGCGGGCCGGGCCACCTCGGGTGTGGGCGCCTCCTTCCCCAAGCACACGCTGCCAGACGTGGAGTTCGCCAACTGGATCGCCGACCACGACGCATCCGGCGCGGCGGTCCTGCTGCCCCAGCGTCGACCTGCGCCCAAGAGCGGCCTGCGCCAGGACCTCCCGGTCTTCGCCAACCTGTCCGACGACCTGTCGTCCACCGACAGCCTCTACCTCCAGGTGTTGATGAACCGCCCCATCATGGGGGCCCCGAGCCTCAAGACGCTCGCAAAGATGCGCACCAGCACCGACATCGAGCTCCTCTTGCGCAACTGGGACGACATCTGCCTTCCCCAGCTCGCCGGGCGCGACATCCCGAAGTCCGCCATCGACCCCCAGTTCGGCCCGCAGCGACGCCGTGTGATCCAGCGGCTCCGCCAGGAGGGCCTGTCCTTCGTGGTGGTCGACGAAGCCGCCTACGGCGCCGCGGGGGTGGAGGTGCTGGCTGGACAGCTGGCGGGTGCGCTCGCAGAGACCCGCCACTTCGACGACGGCACCGGGGTCACGGTCTTCGTCCTGAAGTGAGCCCCAGGCCGGAAGCTCAGGCGCCGAGGCGGGTTACAGCGCCCGACCCGAGACCGGACCCGAAGTCGAACCGAATCGGTCCGCGAAACCCTGGCCCTGCGCTGGAGCCCGCCCTTGTCCCGTCCCTCCTCCAAGCCTGAGGCCGCCAAGCCCTCGGGCGACGACGTCGCCTCCGACAAGAAGGGGGCCGATGTCGAGGTCGCACCGCCAGAGTCCCTCGAAGACGAAGGCTCCGACGGCTTCCTCAGCAGCCTTGGGCGCGGCACCTGGGAAATCCTCACCACCTGGGGGCCGGCCTTCCTGGCTGTCTTCGTGATTCGGTCGATGCTCATCGAGCCCTTCCGCATCCCCTCCGGTTCGATGGTCCCCACTCTGGCGATTGGCGACAACATCGTCGTCACCAAGTTCTCCTATGGCTTCCGCATCCCGCTCACCCGCATCCCGGTGGGCGAGCTGGAGGTGCCCGAGCGCGGCGATGTGGTCGTCTTCGTGTTTCCGGGCAAAGACACCGGTGTCAAGCACTGGGTCGACCTGCCCATCCCGCCCTTCGCCACCGTCGACTACGTCAAGCGCGTGGTCGGGCTGCCGGGCGATGTGGTCGAGATGCGCGACCAGGTCCTCTATGTCAACGGCGAAGCCCAGAGCCGGCGCTACATCGAGGACTTCACCTTCACCGACGACGGCTGCCGCGACTACGACACCAAGCAGTACGAAGAGACCTTCGGCGACAGCACCCACAACATCCTGTACGCCAAGCGCTACGCCGGCGTGGTCAAGGACTTCGGCCCCACCACCGTGCCCGAGGGCCATGTGTTCGCGATGGGCGACAACCGCGACCACAGCTTCGACTCGCGCGGCTGGGGCACCGTCCCCCTTCGCAACATCAAGGGCAAGGCCCAGTTCATCTGGCTGAGCTGGGACACCTGCAAGACCAACATCCCCTACTTCGGCGACATCCGCACCAACCGCATGGGCCTCGGCATTCCATAGCGCCGGTCTCGAATTGTCAGGGGACCGCAGCCAGGTCGATGGCCCTCAGTCGTCGGCCATCGAGGACAGAGCGTCGATGCTGATGCTGTCCGCGACCACGCGGGCGTTGGACTGACGCACGATGCGAGACAGCTTGCGAAGCAGCTGCCAGGTGAGCTTCACGGCCAGGTCGGCGTCCTGCTTCATGAGCTGAAGGAAGGCGTCTTTGCCGATGACCAGCAGGCGGGTGTTCTCGGCGGCCCGGGCGGTTGCGCTGCGCTCGGGGTGGTCGAGAAAGCTCATCTCGCCGAAGTAGTCGGAGGGCTCCATGCTCGCGAGCACGGTCGCCGACTTCTCGATGTCGATGCGGCCCGACACAACGATGAAGCACTCGCGACCGACATCGCCCTCGCGGAACAGGATGGCGCCTTCGTTGACGTCGCGCTGCAGGCTGATCTGACACACCTGCATCAGCTCGCGGTAGGTGCAGTATTGGAACAGCCCGCACTTTCGGAGCACGTCCATCTGCTCGGTCGCCGGCACCGCGCGGTCGGCATCTCCCGCCTCCGGGACCGCGAGAATGACCGCCGTGATGTTGTCCCGGCCGCCTCGCTCGTTGGCGATGCGCACGAGGTCGGTGGAGGTCTCCGACAGCACGTCGCCCATCAGCGTGAAGCCGATCTCACGGAGTCCGACGTAGCGGTACAGGCCATCGCTGCACATCAGCAGGCGGTCGCCGGGGTCGAGCTCGAAGTGCAGGGTGTCGACCATCACCGACGGGAACACGCCCAGCGCGCGCGTGATGACGTTCTTGAACTTCACCCGCTTGGCTTCTTCGGGCGTGAGCAGCCCCTCGCGCACCTTTTCGGCGACAAGGGAGTGGTCCTCGGTGATCTGGTGGACCTCGCGTCCCCGTTGAAGGTAGATGCGGCCATCGCCCACATGCGCGATGAAGGCGGTGCGACCGACGATGAGGAAGGCATCGAGGGTGGTGCCCATCCGCCCGCCCTCTCCCGTGATGGCGATGGCGGCCTGATGGACTTCTTCACAGGCCCGCTGAAAGGCGTCCTCGAGCATGGCGCGCACGGCTGCCCGCGTGCCATCCGACGGCGCCCGCCGGTAGAGCTCGATGGTGCTTCGATTCGCGGTGACGACCTCCTTGAGGACGTTCACGGCAAGCTGCGAGGCGACGTCACCCCGGTGGAAGCCGCCCATTCCATCGGCAACCGCCACCAGCCCCAGGTCGCGTTCCAACAAGAAGGCGTCCTCGTTGACCGTGCGCTTCTGGCCGACGTCGGTTGCGCCCCAGCTCACGAATTGCATGCGTAGCACCCACCTTGATGGCCGAGCTTACCGTTGTTGGTTGGAGGCAGATACTGCCATGCGCGACGCCGGGCCGCTCGGCCTCCACACGCGCATGAGGTACAAGTCTGCATGCTTCGCGGACAACCCCTCCCCCTGGTGGCCTTCGAGGCCGCATGTGTGATGGCCTTCCTCGCCCTGGCGGCCTTCGTCACCAGAGCGCCACCAGACACGGGGCAACTGGTCCCCATCGACCCCAGCGCGCTGGTGACCGGCCCGTCGAAGGAGCAGTGGTTCGGCATCTTCTTTCAGGAGCACCACGTCGGCTACTCGGTGTCGCGCTCCTCCAGCACGGTCGACGGCGGGCAGCTCTACGAACAGCGGGCGAGCTTCCGCTTCGCCGCGGCCGGCCAGGTGCAGGAGGTCCTCACGGCAGGAGCTGCCACCGTCGACGAAAATGGCGGCCTGCGGCGCTTCGACTTCTTCATGTCCGCCGACCCCGTGCGCATGAGCATCGAGGGGGCCGTGCAGGGCTCCGAAATCGTCATGGACGTCAACCAGGCCGGAGAGACCAGCACGCTCCGCTTCCCGGTCAGCCGCCCGCCCCAGGTGGGCCTGTCCTTCCAGCGCACCCTGGCCGAGCGGGAGCTCAAGCAAGGAGACCGCTTTGCAGTCCCCTACTTCGACCCCGTCACACTCGCGGAAGGCGAGATGGACGTCGAGGTCACCGGTGTGGAGATTGTGGCCGGAGGTGAGGAGGCGTGGTGGCTGGAACGCGACTTCCAGGGTGTGTCCACGCGCATGCTGGTCACCAGCTCCGGTGAGGTGCTCCGCGAGGAGTCGGCGCTCGGCCTGCAGTCGGTGCGCATGTCCCGAGAAGAAGCGCAGGACATCCCCACCGAGGGCCGTCCCGTCGACCTCATCGCCAAGACCGCCGTCCACCTCGACGGGCGCATCAAAGACCCCCGCAGCGCCACGCGCGTCCACCTTCGGGTCGTGGGCGATGCCGCCGACCGGGTCCCCGCCTTCCCGCCCCTCCAGACCCGTAGCGGCGACGTGCTCACCGTGCAGGCCGCAACGGCAGAGATGCTGGTCGCCGGCACCCCCCTCGCCGCAGAAGACGACGTGGAGCCCGACCTCGACGAGTGGCTGCTCGACACCCCCACCATCCCCGCGGCCCACCGCGACATGCGCATCAAGGCCGAGGAGCTGGTGGCGGGCGCTCCCGACCGCCTCTCCGCCGCGAAGAAGCTGCTGGAGTTCGTCGACACCTACGTCGAAGATGTCCCGGTGGTGGGCGTTCCCAACGGACTCGACGTGCTGAGGCGCGGGCAGGGCGACTGCAACGAACACACCGCCCTGTACGTGTCCCTCGCGCGGGCCGCCCGCATCCCCGCCCGCATCGCCGCGGGAGTGGTCTACAGCGACCGCGTGCCCGGAACGGCCGGCCTGGGGGCGTTCTACTACCATGCGTGGCCGGAGGTCCGCCTCGGCCCCGGCCTCGACTGGGTGCCCGTCGACCCCACCTTCGGGCAATTCCCTGCCGACGCCACCCACATCAAGCTGGTGGAGGGCGACCTCGACCGCCAGATCGAGATCATGGCCTACATGGGACGCCTCGGCTTCGTCGTGGAAGACGGCCCCGGCACCCCCTGAGCCCCCGACGCCCCGCCGGATCCGGCCGTGCTACCGTCGCCACCCGTCCCCCCGGAGACTCCATGATTCGCATGGCACAGGTCGAAAAGCGCTACGGCACCTTCCAGGCGCTGCATCCGCTCGACCTCGAGGTGCGCACGGGCGAGGTTTTCGGCTTCCTCGGCCCCAACGGTGCCGGCAAGACCACCACCATCCGGATGCTGTCGGGCGTGCTCACCCCGAGCCGCGGCACCATCCACATCGACGGCATCGACATCGTCGACAACCCTGTCGAGAGCCGCCGCCGCATCGGCTACATCCCCGACCGGCCCTACCTCTACGACAAGCTCACCGCGCGGGAATTCCTGGCCTTCGTGGGGGGCATCTACGGCCTGTCCGCCGACGTCATCTCCACCCGTGGCGACCGCCTCCTCGACGAGCACGGCCTGCTGGAGCGCGCCGACGAGCTGGTCGAAGCCTACTCCCACGGCATGAAGCAGCGCCTCGTGCTGTCGGCCGCTCTGCTGCACGAGCCCCGCCTGCTCATCGTCGACGAGCCGATGGTCGGCCTCGACCCCCACGGCGCCCGGCGCATCAAGGACCGCTTCCGCGAGGTGGCCGACGGGGGCCGCACCGTGTTCCTGTCCACCCACTCCCTCGACACCGCCCAGGAGGTGTGCGACCGGGTGGGCATCCTGTTCAAGGGGCGCCTCGTGGCCCTCGGTCCCGTCGAGGAGCTGCTGAGCGACCGTGGAAGTGCCGACCTCGAGCAGGTCTTCCTCACCATCACCGAGGAGGAGATGGCCTCGGCCCGTGCGGGGGACGGCCGTTGAGACGCCTCCTCTGGCTCGGCGTGGGCCTGCTTGTCGGATGCGGCGCGAACAAGCGGCAGCGGACCACCAAGAAGGCGCGCTACACGGTGGGTTCGCCTGGAGACGGCTGGCAGGCACAGCCGGCGGGCTCCGCAGACCAGAGCTGGTACCATCCCAAGAGGTCGGCGGTCATCTACACCTCGGCCAACTGCGGCGACCGCTACGAAGACGGCCGTCTCGCCGACCTGTCCACCCACCTCACCTTCGGCATCGCCCACGGCAGCCCGCTGCGCGACGAGACCACCCACCTCGACTCCCGCGAGGCCCTCATCCGCGTCTACGACGGCCAGCTCGACGGCGTCGCGGTGCGCGTGGGGGCGGTGGTCACCAAGAAGCACGACTGCCTCTACGACATGCTCTACATCGCGCCGCCCAGCACCTTCGACGGCGGCTGGACCGACTTCGTGCAGGTCATCGAGGGCTTCGCGGTGAGCCGATGAGCGCCGTCATCCGCTTCTTCGAGGCCCTGGGAGAGATCAGCATCCTCGCCTGGCGCACCCTCCGCGAGATCTTCCGGCCCCCCTTCGAGTGGCGCCTCACGGTGGCCCAGCTCGAGCAGGGCGGCGTCGATTCCTGGTCCATCACGCTGCTCACCGCCGTTTTCACCGGAATGGTGATGGCCACGCAGTTTGCGGTCGGACTCAAGCCCTTCGGCGCCACGATGTACACCGGCAAGCTCGTGGGCATCGGCATCGTTCGGGAGCTCGGCCCGGTGCTCACCAGCCTGCTCGTGGGGGGACGCGTGGGCGCCGGCTTCACCGCGGAAATCGGCTCGATGGCCGTCACCGAGCAGATCGATGCCATTCGCGCGCTGGGCGCCGACCCGGTGCGCAAGCTGGTGGTGCCCCGCGTGGTGGCCATGACCATCGCGATTCCACTGCTCACCGTGATGGCCGACGTCGTGGGCTGTGCGGGCGGCGTGCTCATCACCGTCGCCCAGGTGGGCATGACCCTCAAGTTCAGCGTGCAGACCATGCTGGAGGCCATGCTCGTGAGCGATGTCGTGCACGGCCTCATCAAGAGCCTGTTCTTCGGCTCCATCATCGCGCTGGTGTCGTGCTGGAACGGCATGCGCACCCACGGCGGCACCGAGGGCGTGGGCCGGGCCACCACCGCCTCCGTCGTGTTCATCTCCGTCACCATCCTCGTGGCCGACTTCATCCTCACCCAGGTGCTCACCGCGGTGTACGCATGAGCTCCGGCGCCCGCACAGACCTCCCCCGAGACGCCGCCGGCAGCTTCCGCGACCCGGGGCGGGTGCGTCCCCACGAACGGCCCGGCGCCGAGCCCATCATCACCTTCCGAGGCGTGCACAAGGCCTTCGGGCCCCTGCGCATCTACGAGGGCCTGGCGCTCGACGTCTACCCCGGCGAGACGCTCACCATCATCGGCGGTTCGGGCGTGGGAAAGAGCGTGATGCTCAAGCTCCTCATCGGTCTGCTGCCCTACGACGACGGCGAGATTCGCGTGTTCGGCGAGGAGGTGTCCCAGATGGACGGCGACGCCCTGCTCCGCCTGAGAAGCCGCGTGGCCATGCTGTTCCAAGGGGCCGCCCTCTTCGACTCCATGACCGTCGCGGAGAACATCAAGTACCCCTTGCGCGAGCACCGCTGGGGCACCGAGGCCGAGATGGACCGCCGGGTGGCCGAAGTCCTCGAGATGGTCGACATGCCGGGCATTCAGGAGAAGAAGCCCGCCCAGCTGTCCGGGGGCATGCGCAAGCGGGTCGGCCTCGCCCGCGCCATCGCCATGAAGCCCGAGGTCATCCTCTACGACGAGCCCACCACCGGACTCGACCCCATCAATGTGCGCCGCATCAACGGGCTCATCCTGTCCCTTCAGCAGCAGCTCGGCGTCACCAGCATCGTGGTCACACACGACATGGACACCGTGTTCACCATCACCGACCGCCTCGCGATGGTCCACGACCGCCGTATCGCTTTTCAGGGCACCCCCGCCGAGGCCAAGGCCAACGCCTTCACCTACCTGCGGGAGTTCGTACAAGGTGGCTTTGGCGTGCTCACCGAGGATCTGTAGGGGGACGCTGCCGGCTGCCCCTCAGCGCCCGCCTGCCTGGTGCCGGGCCAGGCTGCGCCCTGTGTCGAGCGCCTCGAGGCCGAACCGATAGGACGCGAGAACGCCCTTCACATCGGCATCTTCACACAACCCACCGCTGAGTTGCAGGCACATCGGTGGGGCGAGGTAGACCGCCAGCGAGGCCGCCGCCACGGTGCCCCCGAAACAGTCGAGCCCGGCCACATCGGTGTGCTGGGTGAGCAACGGCCCGCGGGCCATGCCGAGGCGCAAGGCCGGCTCTCCGGCATGGCCGGCCTCGGGACCCGTGAGCAGGTCGCACGCCGCCATGGCCGCCCGGACGGGGTCGGGAAACATGGCGAGGATGCCGTCTCCGAGGGTCTTGATGCGCACTCCGCCTCGGGACTCCACCCGGGCGGCCGCCGCATCGAGCCGGCGTCTCAGGTGACGCACCCCTGCGCGGTCGCCGTGGGCCTCGAAGTAGGCGGCCGTGTCGGCGAGGTCGACGAGCAGCAGGGTGGCATCGCCTATCTCCAGGATGACCCCGGGAGCGGGCGCATGGCCGCCGAGGCGGGCCTGGAAGCGTGGCCGCGTGAGCATGCGGATGGCGGAAAGGCGGGGCAGTGGGCGGGCATCGTCGACGATGCGCACGAAGTGGCGGCGCCGACGGGGGTTGTCGAGGGTGAGGGTGGCCCGGGTGCCCAGGCGCACCGTCGCCTCCCCTGGCGCCCAGGATGCCGTTGAGGCCCCGCCTTTGGAGACCTCCAGCGTGCCGTCGAGCCGCTCGGCTCCCGCGCCAGCCACAATGCGGTAGGAGCCGGGGTCCAAGGCCAGCTCGAGTGTGTCGGAGCCGCCCGCTTGAAGCAGCACAGCCGCCGCCACCTCGGGCAGTCCAGCCGCCACCGCCGGGCAGGTCGGCTCCGCACTCCGCAGCCAGGCCGGCGCGGCCAGCACCACCTCGACCGTGCGCGCCAGGTCGACGGCATGAACCACGCCACACGCCCCGCAGCGCGCTTGTTCTGGAAGGCCATTGAGCCCGTCCACCCGCAGCACATCCGCCCGACAGCGTGGGCAGTGCACCACCCAGTACAGCTCCACCACACCCGCAGCGCAGGCCTCCACCAGGTCGTCGATCACGACGTCGAGCTGCTCATCCTCATCGTCCCAGCCCGCCGCCAACAGCCGCGGACGCACCCCGTGCAGCTGCCGGGCCGGGGCCTCTCGAAGCCACTGTTCCACGCGAGCCCGCAGCGCCGGACGGGCGCCGTGGTCGGTCCAACGGGACAAGGCGGCCTGGGTGGTCACATCAAGCGGACGCCGGGTCTTCTTCTTCACGGCCCGGCCGGGCCCTTCGATGGCGTTGAATTCGCGGGTCCAGCCCGCCCGAACGCCGCGGGTGTACAGCTGCAGCGCCCCGCCGAAGCCCTTGATGCGGGAGTCCACCCCCAGCGTGACCTCGGGACGCACCCCTGCACCGTCCCCCAGATGCTTCAGACGGGCCTCGTAGCGCACCTCTCGAAGCAGCGGCCCGTCGATGCGACGCACAAAGGACAGCGAGCTGCCGCGCACCCAGCGCAAGGAGGCGTCCTCGAAGGCGTGGCGCAGGCCCGCCGGACCCAGCATCGTGCCCGCGGGAACAATCTCCCCATCGGCATCTTCAGCCAGTCTCACCCGCACGGGAGGCGCGCCTGCCAGGCGCAGCATCACCCCGGTCTCCACGACCGTGTCCCAGGCCGCATCGGCGCGGCACGGCGGCCCGGACAGCGACACCTCCACGCCGGGCTACTCCTCTTCTTCCAGGGGATTGCCCTGGTGATCGATCTTCTCGCCGTTCACCCGACGTTCGAGGATGTCGCGCTTGCCGCGGTCGTGCAGGTCGTTCACGAAGCGCATGGCGGTGAGGGCCTCGGCCTTCTGGCCCACCACACCGAACAGGAACCAGTCGCCGTCGTCGTACTGCACGCTGAAGCTGCGGTCCTTGCCGGAGCGCTTGTGCTTCATCATCACATGGAACAAGGTGGGGTCGGTCCGGTCGGCCTTGATGGCACCGAAGTCGCCGATGTCACGCACGGTGTACTCGATCCACGGGGTGCCGTCCCGGCCGCGCTGCTCGCCTGAAAAGGAGGGCCCCACGCTCACCAGCTCGCCGATGGCGCAGGCGTCCCACATGGGGTCCTCGAAGACGTTGACGCAGCGGGTCAGCTTGCGGGCGGCCTCGAAGTCGGCGTCGTGCAGGGCCTTGTCGAAGTCCGCTGCCAGCTGCTTGACCTTCGCCGACGAGGGGGCCTTCTTCGGCTTCTTCTTCGGGCGGGTGTGGCCCTTGCGCTCCACATTCCCCGGCAGGTCGGGCGAGCAGCCCCCCTGCCCGAGGCTCACATCGTCGATGACCTTGGCCGTGCCGTCGTCGGCAATCTTGACCGCGACCTGACGGTGGCGGTGCTTTTCGGTGAGGCAGGAAAACCACGGCGAGGGATCGGTGACCTTCACATCGAGGTCGACCACCCAGTATTCGCCGCCGAAGGCCACATTCGTCACCTCCGCGGTGGGGTCGGCGCCCAACACCACACACACGCCACGCTCGCTCGTGCCCGTGATCCAGCGCTGGTTCTGGTAGGTGGGCGAGATTCGCGGAGGAGAGCCCGCGGGGCGCGAGTGGGGGTCGTCGTTGAAGGCCAGGTCTTTGTTCTCCAGGCAGGAGGGCTCGAACATGCCCGCCTCCAGCCACACGTTGCGGCCGCCCAGCTCGAGGGCGAGGCGCCCCCCGGGGTTGGCAGCGGCAAAGGCGTCCTCGACGGCCTTCTGGGGCACGGCGGGGTCGGTGGTGAGCTCTTCACAGCCGCCGAGCAGGCCAGCATAGAGGGCGGCGACGAGCCCGCCGCGAAGCAAGGAGCGACCAGACATGCGGGCCTCCAATCCCAGGAGTCAGCGCCCGGTCGTCCGTCCGCAGCTTCCGCTGCGCCTTGGCCGAGGGGCACGGGGCGCCGGACGCTACCACACGCCTCCAGCGCCGGATTCCGGGCGCAATTCCGGCCTGTAGAATGCGCGCGCAGGAGGTTGCCATGGCCACTCCCCCCGTTCCCGAAGACGCGTCCGCTCCCAAGGTCCCCAACTACTGGGACTACCTCGCCATCGACCGCCTGTTGTCGCTCCAGGGCGGCCTCGAAGGCGACGACGCCGCGCTGGTGCCCGACGAGCTGCTGTTCATCATCGTCCACCAGGCCTACGAGCTGTGGTTCAAGATGGTGCTCCGGGAGCTCAAAGAAGCCGTCCAGCTCCTCAACTCCGGTCCCCTCGCCGAGACCCAGGTGCCCTACGTGGTGCACCACCTGCGCCGCGTCGGGCAGATCATGCGCCTGGCCGTGGAGCAGTTCCACATCATCGAGACACTCACCCCACAGGACTTCCTGGGCTTCCGCGAGAAGCTCATGCCCGCCAGCGGCTTTCAGTCCTTCCAGATGCGCGAGCTGGAGATTGTTCTCGGCCTCGAAGCACACCAGCGCGAGACCTACGGCAAGACCGACGCCCTCGACCACATCAAGGAGCTGGCCGACCGCTCCCCTGCGGGTGCTCTGGCCTGGGAGCGCCTGTCGGCTGCCAGCGAGAAGGCCCGCAAGGGCGGCACCATCCGCGCGGTTCTCCACGACTGGCTCTACCGCACGCCCATCGACGGCTCGAGTCCCGACCATCCCGACGATGACGCGGTCGTCGACGCCTTCCTGGTTCGCTACGAGGGAGCCCTCAAGGCCCACCACGACCGCCAGGTGGACCGACTCGTGGCCACTGGCCTCACCGCCGGCAAGGAGGTGCGTGCCCGCTTCGACCGCAGCGCCGACCTGGCCCGCATGTTCCTGTCCGCCACCGATCTCACGGAGGACAGCCTGCTCCCGGGCGAAGACCTCGCCGAGGTGCGTCGACGCCGGCGACGGGTGCGGGCCGGGCTGCTCTTCATCGAGAGCCACCGCCAGCTTCCGCTCCTGGCCTGGCCGAGGCTCCTCGTCGATACCGTGGTGGAGGTGGAGGAGCAGCTCGTCCTCTTCCGCACCCGACACGCGCGCATGGTGGAACGGGTCATCGGACGCCGCGTGGGCACCGGCGGCTCCAGCGGGGTGGACTACCTCGACCGCACCACCAGGCACCGCATCTTCGGCGACCTCTGGACCGTGCGCACGCTGCTTCTGCCCAAGGAGCTGGTGCCCGCCGTGCAGCATCCGGAACGCTACGCATTTGCTGACATGGGGAATGCGCTGGGAGGGTAGCGGTCTGCGCCGAGCGTCGGCTATGTCCGTGGGGACTGGTTCTTTTCCGACCCCCATTCCGTGAGGCTGCAATGCGACGCTCCACCCTCGCCAGCACCGGGGCCATGCTCCTGGCGCTGACGACCCTGCTCACCGCGTGCAACAAAGACAAGGACGACGGTGGGGACGACGGCTCCACCACGGGCGATGACGGCGGTGACGACGGAGGAGACGACGGCGGCGACGACGGAGGAGACGATGGCGGCGACGACGGCAGCGACCCTGGCGGCACCTTCTCGCTGACGGGCGAGGACGAGCTGCTGGGTGTCGCCAACCTCGACGACGACGACGGCAACCAGACCCACGACTGGGACGACGCCGACGCCGACGACATGGAGATCGTGCCGCTCGGCTACGCCGCAGACACCTTCGAGGAGCTGGGCACGAACGAGCGGGTGCGGGTCGAGCTCGCAGGCGACATCGACTCCCTGCGGCTGTGGGCCGACGGCGGCATCGTGCTCGATGAAGGCACCACCGAGGCGGAGCTCGACGAGACGGTCGACGGAAGCACCCTGGGCATCGAGTTCAAGATGCCCATGGCCACCGGCACCCTCACGCTCACCTACCTCGACAACGACGGCAACGAGGTGGAGAGCCACACCACCCACCTGCAGGCAGCCCCCCTCATCCTCAACCACCACCTGCAGCCCGCCGAGTGGGCGGTGGCGGTCTACACGGGTCGGGGCACCCTGGGCAACGAGGACTTCATCGACGGCTTCGACGCCGTGCTGGGCGACGCGTTCGACACCGTGACCGGTGCGAGCGTGAGCTACGACGTGTGGATTCAGGACGAGCTCGAGTACGGCACGATGACCGCACCCGGCTACGAGATGCAGCTCGTCATCGACAGCATCCGTTCCGGCCGCGACCAGTACCTCGACAGCGTGCCCGAAGACATGATGTGGGGCGAGGACACCGCAGTCTGGACCTGGGGCTCGGGCGGCGCCACCTCCCAGGACAGCTTCGGCAACCTCGAGGTGAGCCCGCCTGTCACCGTCGACGGCGTCGACTACCCCTTCGGCCGGGTCTACTACGGCGACACCGGCCGCTACGCGATGACCGACGCGATGCAAGACATGCTCGACGAGCAGCTCGTGCAGGCGCCCTTCACCCTCGACATCGGCTGGCTGTGTGTGGGCCACGTCGACGAGTTCATGACCTTCCTGCCCAACCCCGACGCTCCCAAGGGCTTCTCGCTCTACGTCGTCGACATCGACGTGGGCCGCGAATTCCTCGAGGGACTCGACCCCGACACCCACCTGCCCCGCTACAGCAGCGGCCACGGCGTCGACTCCATCGGCGAGATGCTCGAGCACAGCTCGATGTGGTCCTACAACGACGACCTCATGGTCGAGCACATCGAGCCCAACATCGACATCCTCAAGGAGGAGCTGGGACTCACCGAGGCCGACATCATCCGCGTTCCCGGTGTGTTCGAGCGCAGCTCGGCATGCGGCGGCACGGCGCTGTCCCTCATCCCCGGCACCGTCAACATGCAGGTCCACACGCACGAAGATGGCGTGAACGCCGATCTCTTCATCCCCGACCCCTTCTTGCGGGAAGACGACGCCGACCTGTCGAGCGACCCCTTCATCGCGGAGTTCGAAGCCATGCTGCCCTCGAACCTCACGGCCCACTGGCTCGATGACTGGTCCACCTACCACCTCATGTGGGGCGAAGTGCACTGCGGCAGCAACACCCGTCGCTCCCCGGTCGGCCAGTGGTGGACCGACGCCCGCCACCTGATGGAGGACTGAGCCCATGCGCACCCCCCTCACCTGCCTTGTCGCGGGCCTCGTGCTCGCCCTCGCCCCCGCCACCGCAGCCGCGGGTCCCCTCGTCGACAGCGACGCCGACTGGGCCCACGCCGCCGTGGTCAGCGCCGACGCCCTCGCCCGGTCCCAGCCCCGGCTCGCCCAGGCCATCGCCTCCGATGAGCCCGTGCCGAGTCGCTCGGGGCAGCCGCTGTTCATCGATGCCAGCTGGCGGGTGCCCGAGGCCGCCGGCGCCCTGCTCGTGCGCATTGCCGAAGGCGCAGACTCGCCTGCCGAGCGCGTGGGCCTGCTCGACGCGCTCAGCCGCACCAAGGGCGACTGGTCATCCGCCGTCGTGGGCCTGCTCGCCAGCGAAGCGAGCCCCGAGGTGCGGCGAATGATGGTCGAGATCCTCCGAGAGGCCCCGGTGGATGCAGCCCGTGCGGGCGTGCAGCTTGGCCTCGCCGACGCCGATGCCAGCGTCCGCGCCGCCGCAGTCCGGGTGATCGGCAACCACGTAGATGGCGTGGAGCTGGGCGATCTCGCGGTGTCTGCGCTGTCCGACAATGCGGTGGTCGTGCGCACCGAAGCGGCCCGCAGCATCGGCTACGCTGGCTACTCCGCTGGCTTCGGCCCGATGCGCTCCTTGCTCGCCGACGCCGACGCCGACGTCCGCTTCCGGGCGCTCCGCAGCCTCCAGAAGCTCGACAGCACCAAGGTCGTGGGCCTTCCCGAGCTGTCCACGCTCGCCGCCGACGCCGACCCGAGGGTCGCACGGGAAGCCGGAAAGCTTCTGGGGCGCTGAAGCTCAGTCCGCCAGCAGCACCGCCCGCACCGGGCTCGCATCCGCGCCTTCCAGCTTCAACGGAAAGGCCACCAAGGTGTAGAGACCCGGCGCCACCTCACCGAGAACCAGGCCTTCGAGAACCGCCATGTCGCGCGCAGCGACAGCCTGGTGGGACTCGAGGGCCTTGCTGCTCTGGGGGTCGATGCTGGGGGTGTCGATGCCCACGAGGTGAACCCCCCGTTCATCGTGGAGCCACGCGATGAGCTCGGGCGACAGGGCCGCGAAGTCGGCATTCCAGGCGTCGGGGTCGGGAAAGGAGCCCGTGTGGAGCAACACGCGGGGCGCGGTGATGGGGACCTTGATGTCGTCGGGCAGCACCCGTCGGCCGCGGGTGCCAGGGACAGAGACCACCTGACAGCGACCGTAGTAGCGCCACAGCTCCCGCGACTCGATGGAGGCCGCGCCCCCTTTGTAGTGGGAGGGGGCATCGGCGTGGGCGCCCACATGCACCGTGGTGCGGATGGTGGACAGGTCGAGGTTGGCGCCGCCGTCGATGGACAACAGCACGTCGCGCGAAAAGGGCGTGTCGCCCGGGAACACACCCGTGCGGGGGGACACCGTGGGCGAGATGTCGAGGATGCGCGGGCCCTTGTCAGCCGGCACGCGCGGCCCCGGTGAGGGCGGCCATGTCCGCGTCACCCGCAGCAGCCACCACCTTCAGCTCGATGCCGATGGGCGTGGGCAAGGCGCGGATGGCCAGCGTGGTGCGCGTGGGACCGATGCCGCCGAGCAGCTCGGCGTAGACCTTGTTGTAGCCCTTGAAGTCGCGGTCCATGTCCACCAGGAAGGTGGTGACATCGAGCACGCGGTCGAGCGAGCTGCCCGAGGCCTCGAGGATGCGGCGGACATTGTCGATGACGGCGCGGGTCTGGGCCTCGATGTCATAGTCGAGGGTGTGCCCATCGGAGTCGCGCACGGGTCCGCCGGGAATGGCGTCGGTGCCAGCCTGCCGGGGACCCACCCCGCTGAGGAACAACAGGTCGCCGACCCGCCGGGCATGGGGGTAGGCACCCACGGGCTTCGGGGCCTTGTGGGCCGCCACATCCACCCGGCCGGTGCGCACGCGTGGGGCCTGAACGGGGGCGGGCTTCGCGGCGGGAGCGGCGGCCACCGAGCTGTGGGTGGGGGCCTGCCGGGGGGGCTCGACATGGCCCCCCTCGGGCCCGGGGTCGAGCACGTTGCGGTCGCCGTGGAAGACGTCGACGTCGTCTTCGTCGAACTCCAGGTTGGCCGCACCGCTGCTGTCCGGGGTCAGGGCCACCACTGCACATCCGGCACCCTGCACTGGCGCATAGGCCAGCACCTCGCCCTGATAGCGGTTGTGGGGGCCCGAGCAGGCCGCCAGCCACCAGATGGCCTTGAGCTTGGAGTCGGCGTGGGCTTCATGGGTGAAGGTGCGGGCGAGCTGGCTCACGTCTTCGAGGCGGCCCTCCCCGAAGATCTCCAGCAGCTTGCGGGTCCACTCGTCGTCCTTGAGAGACGCGAAGCGGTCCTCCAGCGGGGGGACCGGCGCCGGATGCAGGCGGTGGCTGATGTTGGTGACGGCGACCGCCACGGCGCGCTTGCCCTGCGCGGAGATGGCGTCAGCGGCGGCCTTTCCGAGCACAACGGTCTCGGCTCGGTCGGCGTACATGTTGCACGACACCACGCTGGCGGGAATCTCGCTGCCGGGGTCGAGCAGCTTGAGCGCCGTTACCGTGCCGGTGTCGATGGGGAAGCCTCGGTAGGCCACGGTGCGGGTGTGCAGGCCGCGTGCCCGGCCCGCGGCGGCCCAGGCCTCCGAGTAGGTGGGGTCCATGCGCAGCTTGTAGGGGATGCTGCCGAGGGCATGGAAGTCCTGGTCGACGTGTACCCACTCGGGGAAGGGGTCGGCCTGGATCTGGTGCCCCACCACGCAAGGCCACGCGGAGCTGTACAGCACCAGAAGGTCGGGCTTGAGGGCGGCGATTCGGGCACGGGCCTCGGCATAGGCGTCGGCGAGGGCGCGGTAGCCGGGGCTGGCATCGGGACACAGCAAAGGGTGCGGCATGCGGGGGACCACAAGGGCGAGCTCGACACTCATTGGACCGCTCCCTTCACGGCGTGCTCGGGCGGCTGCCATTCCACCACCGCGTTGCCGGTTCCGATGACAGTGCCGTAGGCATGCACCTCTGCGGGATAGTCCGGAAACTCGAGGGCGCCGAGCAGCCAGGACAGCGAACCGTCCTTGCACTCACTGGTGGCATGCTCGATGAAGTCGGGCATCTCGGCCATGAGCTGGCGGGTGCGTCCCTGCTTCATGAGGTCGATGACGTGCATGTCCCACAGGTACTGGCCGTGGTGGTAGATGCGCTCCTGACTCATGTCCTCCGGGATCTCCGGCTCCACAGTGAAGTGGCGGTGGGACAGCGAGTTGCTGGCGAGGAGCAGGGCCCGGCGACCGGTGCGCTCCACGGCCCGGCGCGTGGCCCGGCCGAGGGCGACCATCTGCCGGTCGCCGACGTCGTTGTTGTAGTCGAAGTAGACGCGGCTCGATGAGATGGCCACGATGGGGAGGTCCCAGGCCGGACGGGCGAGCTGGCACGAGGTGATCGTGCCGTAGTCCACCCGAAAGTCGGGATTGCGCATCACCTGCATGGCGAGGCCCGCTCCGGCTCCCTCCTGGGCGATGGCCTCGGCCAGCTCCACGTCGCACTTCATGTCGTAGTGGAAGCGGAACAGGTTGGGGAAGATGGGGTCGACCGACAGCGACTTGAAGGCTGGCACCCCCAACACATGGTGCCCCTGCTGGGTCTTCCAGTGAGGCGAGTGCACGATGATGACGTCGATATCGAGCTTGTCGAGGTTTCGGCGCAGGCGTTCGTAGCCCCACCTCAGGTTCTCCCAGCCACACTCCGCACGGGGCTCGTTCTGGGGCGGATTCTCGGCGTAGACGAGGTGGGGCGGGTGGGGCGCGAGGGCGCCAGCCAGGATTCGCCCGGACCCCGCAGGGGGGGATGCGGCCATGGAACCTCCGGCTCGGCCGACCCACCGAGCTTGGACGGAGGGAGGGACGAGGCCGGCACTGTATCGCACCGGGCCCCCCTGCCGGGCGGGCGGACGGCTACCGCGCGGCGAGCGCGTCGGTCAGGTGGGAGTGGGCCACGCGACCCGCCACCTCCACACGATTCCGACCGTTTTCCTTGGCCTGGTAGAGCGCGGCGTCGGCGAGCTCGGTGAGGCGCTCCAGCTCGTCGCCGTCGATGGGGAACTGTGCGACGCCCATGCTGCAGGTGAAGCTCGGCACCGAGCTGCCCGACAAGGCCTCGGCGAGGGCGGTCCGGGCCGACTGCAGCAGGGCGACCCCCTCCTCCACGCCCAGGCCGGGCAGCATCAGGATGAACTCCTCACCGCCGTAGCGAGCGACCACATTCGGGGCCTCGAGGTGCTGCTTGAGCACCCGGGAGAAGAGACACAGCGCCCGGTCACCGGCCTGGTGGCCGTGGGTGTCGTTGAGGTTCTTGAAGTGGTCCATGTCGGCCATCACCAGCAGACCGTGTCCCACGTTGGACATCGCTCGCACCGCCTCGGTCTCGAAGGTGCGGCGGTTCATGAGACCGGTGAGCGGGTCGGTGCGGGCCGCGCGCTGGGTGTCGGCGAGCGTGCGGATGACGCCGAGGCGGGTCCCGACATTGGTGGCGACCGAGCGGAACTGGCGCACCCGTTCTTCTTCGAGCAGCTCTCCCTGGGGTCCCTGCAGGTGGAGGACGCCGATGGTGCGGCCCATCACGGTCACGGGGGAACACACTCCGGAGCAGGGTCCACTCGCCCGATTCCGCAGCTTGGGACAGGCATCCAGCGACTCCGATGAGGCGAAGCGCAGGGTCCGACCGCGTCTCACCGCCGCACAGTCGTGGGGAGCCGACACGCGGCAGCCGCCGTGCTCGGGGGTGCCCATCGAGTCGGTGGCCGTCGCCCGTCTCAGGTGGGCCTGGCTGGAGTCGGCCAGCAGCAACTCCACGGAGCGCCCCGGCAGCGAGAGGTCCAGAGCGCGTACGGTGACGTCCATCACGTCATGTTCGACATCCACCAGCTCCAGCGCCCGCTGCAGCTCGCCTTCGAAGCGGTTGCTGCGCACCTCCTTGTCGAAGGCCACGTCCCGGCTCTCCAGGGTGGTGGACAGCGCCATCAGTGCGGTCTCCAGGGTGCCCAGGGCACAGGTGGTACGGCTGTCCAGCAGCTCCGGAGACTCTCCGCGGGCACGGGCCTCCACAAAGTCGGTGAGCTGGGTGAGCCGGGCGTGGATTCCCCGGAGCCCGAGCCACAACACGCCGATGGTGAGCGGGACCATGGCGAAGGTGAGGCCGGTGGTGACCAGCAGGCTGGTCCGCGCCCAGCCCGCGAACTCCGTGATGGACTCGGGGTCGAGGTTGCCGGCGTGCAGCTCGTGCGCCAGCGCCCAGGCACGGCCGTCGATGGTGGACAGGGCACCGATGCCGAGCCCCACACCCGCGAGGGCGAGGACCGTGACTGGCATTGCGCCGAGCATCACGAGGGCATCGAGGTTCTTGAGAGCGCGTCGGGTGGTGTGCATGCCCAGGGAGTCGGCCTTGAAACGAAATCGTCTGAGGGACGATTTCAAAAGCACCGGAAGGGGCCACTTCCCCCCCTTGGGTACTGACTCACCTGCGCCAAGGGGTCTACCGAGAGCTCACGACACCGCGGGACAGGTTGTCGAGGGCCCCCCGGTGACACTCCTTCCACTCGGGGCGCACCCGGTTCATGTAGGTGGCGGTGAGCGGCCATGGCGGGGGGTCGACCCAGGTGTGGACCTCCACCCGGGTGCCGCCGTCGACATCCTCGAGCGTCCAGGTGGTGGCGAAGCCCATGCGTCCAGCGTGGTCGACCTTGAGGTAGCGGTCGGGGTCCCCTTCCGCGAGGGTGGCCGTGAGGCGGCGCCGCATGGTGGACACCCGGTAGGTCAGCCGGGCACTCGCCCCGATGCCGGCTCGGGTGGTGCCGTACTCCCACTTGGACGTGCAGCCCTCGGGCCACATCTTCTCGTGGTGCTCCAGGTCGAGCAGCCAGCTGTAGACCTCGGACGGCGGCGCGTTGACCACCCGCTTGGCCACCACATCACCCTTGGGGAGGTCCTTCTTGTCGGCGGCGAGGGCAGGTGCCCCCATCGAGGCAGCGAGCAGCAGGGCAACCGCGCGACCCAGCCGGTCGCTCGGGGTGGACACCTCGTTCATGTCGAACTCCCAGCAGGACGGCCGACTAACCCGCTCAGGGCATGTCCACGTCCGTCCCGGCGATCGATCAGCCCCCCGCCTGACGCACAAAGGCTGCCAGGTTTTCAGGCAGCGCACGGCTGGTCAGCATCGCTGCGAGAGAGGCCGGCAGACTTCCGCCTGGGTCGCTCACCGTGCGGTAGCGCAAGCGGGCTGGTGTCCCATCGTCTCCGGCTGGCAGGACCTCCCAGCAGCCATGGGTCAGCGCCACCTCCATCGCCGACGGGTATCGCTTCGCAACGTCCGCCCGCGCTTCGGGCAGCTCCGCCTCCGACAGCTTGCTCCAACAGCGCCGGTGGTGGCCCTGCACGCCACCGAGATTGGTCTCCAGCTCGGTGTGGACAAACCAGAAACGCTGGGCACTCGACACCAGGGGCGGCGGCTTGAGCACCTGGTAGAAGTCGATGGCCGCGCCGTGGCGCTTCACCACCGTGGACTCCGCGAGGCGGGGGGCGAAGTCGTCGTGCTTGCCCACCTCGGCCACCAGCTTCCACAGTCGCTCGGGATCGACGCTGGCGGGAAGGTCGCGCACGCCCATGTAGGCGGTCAGGCCGACCGACTTCAGCGGCTTGGAGGACACCACCAGCCCGACCGACGGGTCGCGGTCCTCGACCGTCCAACCGCCTTGCAGCAGCTCTCCGATGACGCTCCGGTTGAGCTGGCCGGCCAAGGCGGGAGTCCCCAAGAACCCCACCGAAAGCGCCAACACCCATCGCCAGCCCGTCACGAATCCGAGACGCAGCAGTGACATGACCGACCTCCACCAGCGTTAGCGTGCCGTGCGTCCCAGCTTGGCGCATCCGGCCACGGGCTGCCACCTGCCCACAGATCTCAGGAGCTTCGCTTCCATGTCCCTTCCCGAACGGGGGATGGCCGCCGAGCAGGTGTTTGCCGCCCTCGACCAGATGCGGTCCCGAGATCTCGACTGGAAGAACGGCCGGGTGTGGGCCTATGTCTACCCCCTGCCCGCCGAGGCCGACGCCCTCGCAAAGCGCGCCTACACCGCCTTTCTCACCGAAAACGGCCTCGACCCCACCGCCTTCCCCTCCGTCATGGCCATGGAGAATGCGCTGGTGGACATCGCCACCCGGCACCTCGGAATCCCCGAGGATGCCGAGCCAGCGGGCAATTTCACCAGCGGCGGCACCGAGAGCATCATCCTGGCCGTCAAGGCTGCCCGCGACCGGGCCCGCCACCGCTCGCCTCAGATGGGCCGTCCCAACATGGTGCTGCCGGTCACCGCCCATGCCGCCTTCCACAAGGCCGCCGACTACCTGGGCCTCGAGCTGCGCACCACGCCCGTCGACCCCACCACCTTCCAGGCCGACGTCGCTGCGATGGACGCCGCCTGCGACGCCAACACCGTGCTGCTGGTGGGCAGCGCGCCCGGCTACGCCCACGGGGTCGTGGACGACATCCCCGCCATTGGCCAGATCGGCCTCAAGCACGACATCCTGGTGCATGTCGACGCGTGTGTGGGGGGCTGGCTGCTGCCCTTCTTTCGAGCCCTCGGCGCCGACGTGGCCCCCTTCGACTTCTCGGTCCCCGGCGTCACCAGCATCTCCATGGACCTCCACAAGTACGCCTGCACCCCCAAGGGCGCGAGCCTGGTGCTCCACCGCGACAAGAGCGTGCGCCAACACCAGATCTTCAGCTGCTCGAGCTGGACTGGCTACACCGTCATCAACCCCACCGTGCAGTCCACCCGGTCGGGCGGTCCGGTCGCGGCGGCATGGGCGCTCATGCACCACCTCGGCCAGGAGGGCTACCGGGACATCGCCGCACGGTTGCTTGATGCCACCCAGCGCGTCGTGTCCGGCATCCGCGCCATCCCGGGTCTCCGGGTGCTGGGCGAGCCCGCTTTCACGCTGGTCGCGGCCGGGTCCGACGAGGTCGACGTCTTCGTGGTGTGCGACGAGATGCGTTCGCGCGGCTGGTATGTGCAGCCCCAGCTCGGACTCGGCGACTGTCCCAAGAACCTCCACCTGTCGGTGCATCCGGGCGTCGTCGACTCCGTCGACGCCATGCTCGCCGACCTCGCAGACGCGGTGCAGGCCGCCCGCCAGGTCACAACCGACTCACTCGCGGCCACCCTGGGGCCGATGGTGCAGTCGCTCGATGCCTCCCAGCTCGACGCCGACACCGTCCGGCACCTCCTCGGGGCCGCCGGCATCCAAGGCGCCGACCTGCCCGACCGCCTCGCCGACATCAACGGCATCCTCGACACCCTGCCGCCCCGCACGGCCGATGTCCTCCTCACCGCCTGGTTCAACGACCTCAATGCCCCCCGTCGTTCCTGAAGCCGCCCCCGCAGGCCTGCCGTCCATCGACGAGACCGAAGGGGTCGATCTCGGCGGCACACTCCGCGGCACTGTCCTCAGCATCATCGGCCTGGTGGGTGTTCTCGCTGGCATCGGCTTTCTGCTCTACGACGAGCTGGTGGCTGCTGGAGGGTGGTTCGTCGACATCTTCGGCGCTGGCGGTGTGGGCCTCGCCTTCGCCATTCTCGATTGCATCTTCCTGCCCATTCCCCACGACACCTTCCTCGGCCTCGGGCTGGCCGGTGGACTCACCCTGTGGGAGGTGAGCGTGGCGGGCAGCCTCGGCAGCCTGGTGGGCGGGGCCGCCGGCTTCCTGCTCGCGCGAAAGGTGGCCGCCCGTCCCCGCTTTCAGAAGGTGCTCGCGACCCGCGGCCGCAAGGCCTACCTCATCGTGCGCAAGTACGGCACGCTCGGGGTGGCCATCGGTGCCTTGTCTCCCCTGCCCTACACGATGTGCGCCTGGGCGGCGGGCGCCCTCGACATGGACTTTCGCCGCTTCCTCATGGTGAGCCTGCTGCGCATTCCTCGGGTCGTCTTCTACGCCTGGCTCATCGAGCGCTCGCTCCGGGTGGCGGGCGGCGGCTGAGCCCGCTGCTGGCGCGATAGCGTGCGCTCCCCCGGACCGAGAGCTGTCTGTGCCCACACCCCAGCTTCCTGCCCGCCTTCGCGCCGACCCGCCCACGCTCGCCCGGCGCCTCGGCATCTCCGTGGCCGCTGTGGAGCTGGCCCGAGACTGCGAGATCATCGACCTTCACGTCGACACCTTCATCCCGCCAAGGCTGTGGGGCTACCGGGTGCTCAGCCGACACAATGGCGGTCCGCTCGGCCGGCACTTCTTCGGTCACCTCGACCTGCCCCGGATCCGGGAAGGCGGCCTGTCGGGGGCGATGTGGTCCATCACGACCAACCCCTTCCGTCCCAAGACCGACCGCTGGCGCACCTTTCTGCGCAACCTCCGCAACCTGCAGCGAATGGTCGCCCGCTCCCACGGCGCCATGCGCATCGCGCGCACCCACGGTGAGTACAAGGCAGCCCGCGAAAAGCACGCCCACGCCGTCATTCCCGTCATTCAGGGTGGAAATGCCCTCGAAGCGGCCCCCCGCGGTGCCTTCGACATTCCCGACAACCTCATCGCCCGGGTCACGCTGGTCCACCTCACGAACAGCATCTACGGCGCCACGTCCAGCCCCCACCACTACGTGCGTCTTCGAAAGGGACTGTCCCCCCAAGGTGCCGCGCTGGTGGAGCAACTCAACCACCAGAAGGTGTTTGTCGACCTTGCCCACATCCACCCCAGGGCCTTCTGGGACGCGGTCGAGGTCCACGATGGCAGCCAGCCTCTGCTGTCCACCCACACCGGGGTCGACGGCAAGGCGAGGCACTGGCGCAACCTCGACGATGACCAGCTGAGGGCCATTGCCGAGACCGGCGGCACGGTGGGCGTCATCTTCGCCACCCAATTCCTCAAGCGGCGAAGGGGTCCCCGCGACGCCGACATGGTCATCGAGCACATGGCCCACATCATCGACACCATCGGCGAAGACCATGTGAGCGTGGGCAGCGACTTCGACGGCGCCATCTCACCGCCAACCGACCTGGCCGGGGGCGACCACTATCCCGTGCTGGTGGAGAAGATGCTCATTCGAGGATGGACGGAGGACCGCATCCGAAAGGTGCTGGCGCTCAACTTCCTGCGCTGCTTCGAGGCGCTGCGGCCCTGACCGCTACTTGGCCGCGCGGTCCTCGCCATCGTTGGCCGTGCGCTTCTTCGGCCCGGCCCACGGCACCCGCGTGCCCATCCACTTGTCGAACCACTCGTTGGACACGCCCCAGTTGGTGTCCTGGTTGGGGGCCATGTGGTGGTCGTAGTGCCAGCGCAGCTTCTCCTTGCCCCACTGGGGGTCGAGGTGGGACTGCCGGTGGCACCAGTGGTAGCGCCAGCCGCCATAGGACGCCCCGATCACGAAGCCGGGCACGACGAGCAGACCGGGAGACATCGCGATGCAGGCGGCCACGATGGCCCAGATCTCGCGGGCGTGGCCGTTGCGCCAGTCGAGCAGGCTTCCGTGAACGTAGGCGTCGTCGCGCATCTCCACCTTGCGGCAGGCGCGGTGGTGCTCCTTCCAGTGAAAGGCGAACATCGAACCCTTCCGCTTGCCCATCACATGGAACAGGTAGCGGTGGATGGCCCACTCGAGTGCGGCAGCCATCACGCGACCGGCCACGGCCAGCGGGATCTGGGCAACGACGAACAGCGCGAGGCCGAGTCCGCCCAGACCTTCGTAGAAAGACACAAGCCAAGAGAGCACGGTCACGTCGGACTCCATTCAGCGAGCGTGTGAGCGGCACGCCCATACGCGGCCCACCCTCCACAGACAACCGGAGAACTTGTTCTGCCGGCCGAGAGAAGCCATGTGGAAGGTGTTTCCACCCCTCCAGAGCGCCCCGGAGACTGCGGGCGACCACCCGTTGCCAGACGCGCCCCGTACCCCGGTGGGTACGCAACTGTTCCGTGCAACACCACAGACAGCGATTCGCGTCAGTCGAGGAGCGGTCTTTTTCCAGGGCCCTGACACATTCGCGGCACCGGCCCCCGGCCGAACAGGGCGATAGACGCGGCTCCCGGAGAGCCCATGTCCAACCCCCTTTCCCTTCGACGCCCGCGTCGCTTCGACGGCCAGGTCGCCTGGATCACCGGCGCGGGCTCCGGCATTGGCCAGGCCTGCGCCATCGCCTTCGCAGAGCGCGGCGCCGACGTCGTCTTGAGTGGCCGCCGGCCCGGTCCCCTGGAGCTGGTGGCAGATGCATGCCGGGCCCGCGGGGTGAAGGCCACTGTCGCCACCGCAGATGTCACCGATCCCGCCAGCCTGCAGGCCGCGGTCGACACCGCCCTGTCCACCCACAAGCGCCTCGACCTCGTGCTGGCCAATGCCGGCTGCTCGGTCTCCGGCCGCATCTCGGAGCTCACGCCGGAGGAATGGCGCCGGCAGCTCGACATCAACGTCATCGGCCTGGCGAGCACAGTGCAGGTGGCCCTGCCCGCCCTCACGGCACAGGGCGGTCGCATCGGCCTCGTCGGCAGCGTCATGGCCTTCCTGGGCCTGCCGCGCAGCGGTGCCTACGCCGCCAGCAAGGCCGCGGTCCGGGCGATTGGAGACACCCTCCACCTCGAGCTGTCCGGCACCGGCGTGTCGTGCACCACCATCCACCCCGGCTTCGTCGAGAGCGACATCGCGCGGGTGGACAACAAGGGCCGGCTCGACCTGGCCAGCACCGACCCCCGCCCCTCGGCCCTGATGTGGAGTGGCGAAGATGCCGCCGCCGTCATGCTCGACGCCCTGCACAGCCGCCAACGCGAGCTCGTGTTCACCGGCCATGGCCGCTTCGCCACCTGGCTCGCCCGGCACGCCCCTGGCTTCACCTACGCCCTTCTCGGCGGTCCCCTCGCCAAGGCGGTGGGCGCGGGTCGTCCCCCCCGTCCAGGCACGCGGTAGACTCCCGCCGCTCGACCCGAGGAGCACCGATGCACGGTCGTTCATCCCTTCGCTCGCTGCTGCTGGCACCGCTGCTGGTGGCCTGTGGCTCCGACACCTCCTTCACCCACGAAGCGGCCCTCATCGGCCAGTTTCGCGACATCCATCTGGGCGATGAGGCCGCCGACGTGCACGCGCGCTGGTGGGACGTCGGCGGGAAGGGCTCCGGGGAGGTCATCCGCCAGGAGTTCGTGAGCAAGGAGGTCTTCGACCGCCTGGGTCTGCCCCACACCGCGGAGCTGCGCGACGTCACCGAAAAGGGTGGCATCCGCGTGCTCTTCGTGGAGCGCGCCGCCGATGCGGAGGGCGAGTCGGCCGGCACCGTGGTCATCGCGACCACCACCCAGGCCCGGGAGCTGTTCAGCTCCGACACCGCCCCGCTCTACGACGCCGTGCTCACCCCAAAGGGCTTCGCCGTGGCCCTGCGCGACCCCGAGGAAGGCTGCGTGGTGCGCTGGCTCGATGCCGACGGCGTGCGCACCGCCCAGGCCTCACTCGACCGCACGGCCTGCGCCGAGGGTCTCCAGATCGTGTCGGCCCGTCCGGGCAACATGGTCGGCTACAGCAACGGCGTGGTGAGCGGCGTGGCCAGGTCGGACTCCGTCACCCAGTGGGAGGGCGGCGGCGACCTGCTGAGCTGGGATCCCCTCGGCGACGCGCTCATCGTGGCCACCCAGGGCGACTCGGAGCTGCGGGCCTGGTTCGATGACGGCACCGAGGCCTGGTACACCGACATCGGCCAGTCGGTCGACGACCTCGACTCGCTGGGCGTCGCCGGCACCCTCGCCTTGGCCACGAGCGTCGGAAGTGGCGGCCGCATCGTCGTTCTCGACGCCTTCACAGGCGACGCCCTCACCGCCACCGACATTCCCATCGCCGCCCTGGAACTCAGCGCCGGCAGCGCAGGCACCCACGTCGCGCTGTCGTTCGAAGACGAGCTGCACCTGTTCCGCGTCGACCCCCTCGCCCGGTGAGCCGAAGATGACCTCCACGCTGCTGGCATTCGCCCTGGCTGTCCCGATGGCCTCCGCTGCGGGTGACAAAGACGCCCGAGAAGGCCGCGACGACTTCAGCCTCGCCCTCGGTCCCTTGTTGCGCACCGACCGCGGCACCCCCGCCAAGGTGCAGTCCGGCCTGGCCATCGAAGCCGAGGCCCCGCTGGTCTGGCGCTTCAACCTCCGCGCCGACTTCATGACCGGCCACACCACGCGCGACGACCTCCGCATCTCGGGTCCAAAGACCGCACTGATGGCGGTCTACCACCAGCCCATCGACATCTTCGCCGTCGACTTCGCGCTCGGCCCCGGCGCATGGTTCGGCAAGAGCGCGTGGTGGGAGGAGGCCTACCCCGGTCCGTGGCCCGGTTGGCGCGCGGCGGTGGGCGGCTCCTACCGACCCCACGAATGGGTGGGCGCCCGCATGGACTTCGGCCTCGACCAGCACTTCGGCACCTACCCCCTGGTCAACGGCACCTCCACCGGCTGGGACCTCCGGCTGATGGTCATCGGCTGGATTCCCTGAGGCAGCTTCTTCTGGGCGAACCCTCCGGGCCGGGCTCTCGCTGCGGCGCGCGGCCGAGAACCTGGCGGGCCCCTCCGCAGCTCCGGGGCCCCCCAGGGCCGCTTGGTCCCCACCCCCTCATCCTTCGGAGGCGGTGACGGGCCTGCGGCCCCCTCCGCTCCATCCCTTTCGCGCTCGGCTACTCGGTGGCACACACCCCGGCTGTGCAGGTGATGTCTTCGGCGCCGGTGAGGTCGAAGGTGGTGCCGCCGTGGTCGACCACGTCGCATCCCCCATTCTGGGTGCTTCCCATCCCCCAGCTGGCGTCGTCTGCCACGAATTCGGACGCGCTCGACAACAAGACGGCACATGACCCCGCCACCCCCGTCTGGTTCGAGGTGACGGCCGTAGAGAGCAGCCGCACATCTGGAAGATGGCCATGGAGGTGGAGCGCCCCCCCGAGGCGGCCGGCCTGGTTGCCCTGGATGGCGGAGTCCAACAGCTCGACCGTCGGCAGTCCAGGTCGCCCGATGTCCCGGTGGCCGGGGGGCCCCCCAGGTAGGCCGCGCCACCGTCTTCGTGGGCCGTGTTCGCCTCCAGGGTCGTCTGCGACATCCGGACGGACAAGGCCGCCCCCCACGAGGTCGTGGCCGCCACAGCCCCACCATCCGTGCCGGCCGTGTTCCCGACGAATGACGACCCGCTCACATCCGCCTGCACCGCCGCCCAGGAGCTGATCGAGACTGCACCGCCCGCTCGGCCCGCGACATTGTGGGTCCAGGCGGTGTCGAGCAGCTCCAGCGCCACCTCGGCCCTGCCGCCGCAATCCAGACCACCGCCGTGGGCGGAGGCCTCATTGCGGTCGAAGTCGACGCCGTCCAGGCGCAAGCGAATCGGCCCCCGGGAGCCAACCGCGACAGCACCGCCGCTCCCGTCCAAGACACGGTTCCCGACAAAGCTGCTGTCATCGAAGCCCGCACCGATCTCCCCGTAGCCCCCCAGGGACACGGCGCCGCCCTCGGTCTCGGCGACATTCGCCAGGAAGCTCAGCCTGGAGCCCACGAACAGCCGGTCGCCGTGTCCTCTCAGGACAAGCCCGCCGCCTCCGTAGCCCGCCGCGCATCCTTCGAAGCGGGACTCTGCGAAGATGACCTCCCCATCGCCATATCCACCGATCAGCGCCCCGCCCCCTTCGTAGCCGGCGGAGTCCCCCTTGAACGCAAGCCCGCTCGCCTCAAGCCGATAGTCGACATGGCCGGACACAAGGAGCCCACCACCTGCGTAACGGGCATGGTTCTCGAAGAACGCGACGTCTCGCAGCGAGAGGTCCACCACTCCTTCGCCTTCCACCGCAATACCACCCCCCTCATAGCCCGCCGTGTTGGTCATGAAGGTCGATCTGGCCACCTCCACCACGGCACCGTGGCGTTCATTGCCCACAACATTCACTGCGCCGCCGCTATAGCCCGCGCCATTGCCCTCAAACCATGAGTCCGCAATGGTGAGACCAGCTGTAGCCTCGGACTTTTCGCTGTCCTGTTTGAAGAAGATGGCCCCGCCGTAGCGCGCCGAGTTGTTCAGAAACACGCAGTCGTGGATGGACGCCGAGGCATGCGCAATCGCAATGGCGCCGCCCGCCGCCTCACCACCGAGCCAGGGTCCACTCCGACCGTCCTGGAAGGTCAGCGCGTGCAGCTCCACCTGCGCGCCATTCGCCACAAAGAGGATGGGACCGCTCCCCTCCCCATCCAACACCACCTGACTCGCCTCCCCGCTCGCGCCCGAGATCACCACGGAGATGGCCGACTCCAGTCTGGCCTGCGTGGGATGGGTGCCTGCACAGAGGGTGATGTGTTCCCCGTCGCCAGCAGCGAGCAGGGCCTCCGCGAGCGAGCCGAAGTGCCGCCCGTCGTCGAAGTACACCTTGTCGCCCTGGCCATCGCAGTCCTGGTCGACCCCATCGCACGACCGCTCCGCCGCCCCGGGGTGGACGTCGGGGTTGCGGTCATCGCAGTCTCCCGAGACCGCCACCAGCGCCACCCCCTCCCCTGCCGCACACCAGTCGACCGGAGCGTCGCCCACTCCGAAGCCGTCGCGGTCGCCGTCGGGAAAGCCCTCCGGCCCCTCGTCGACCGTCCCATCGCAGTCATCGTCGCGTCCGTTGCACGACTCCACCGCACCTGCATGCACCGTAGCGTCGTCTGGCGCACAGTCCGACGCATCGGGATCACCGTCCCCGTCGGCATCGTCGTGGTCTGAGGCCGAGGCGTCGGGCTTGTCCGGTGCGGGCTCGCAGCCGAGCAGTCCCACCCACGACACGACGCACGAGACTCGAAACAAGCGCATGGAGGCCCCCCTGCAGACCGGGTGCACCATCCTACTTGCTTTCGGGAGGCGGTCGACCCCGCAGAGGGCACCCCGACAGGCCGGTCTGGGGCCCGTCGCGTCCGGGAGGTGCCCCATCGGCCATCGTTTCTCACATTAATCATTGCAGTCTGCATTCATTGTGGGTATCAACAGTGTGTGCCCGGGATGACCCGGCGCCCACCGTCCAGATCGGAGAAACCCATGTCCAGCTGCTGCGCCCCCGCCCCACAGGCCGACCCCACCCCCACCGATGCCAACGCCATCCGAGCCCGGGTGCGCGCGGAGTACGGTCAGATCGCCGAGACCGTGGGAAGCAGTTGCTGCGGGCCATCCTCGTGCGGTCCCAGCGGCGTGGCATCCCTCGACGACCGGGCGCGCAGCCTCGGCTACACCGACGCGCAGCTGGCCGCTGTCCCGCTGGGCGCCAACCTCGGGCTGGGCTGTGGCAACCCCACCGCCATCGCCTCCCTACGACCCGGCGAGACCGTGCTCGACCTTGGCAGCGGCGCCGGCTTCGATGCCCTGCTGGCTGCAGAACAAGTGGGCGCCGAGGGGCGGGTCATCGGTGTCGACACCACGCCGCAGATGCTCGCCCGTGCCCGCAAGAATGCGGTCGAGGCCGACCTCGCTGGCATCTGCGACTTCCGAGAAGGGCTCATCGAGGCGCTGCCGGTGGTCGACGACTCGGTCGACGTCATCCTGTCCAACTGCGTCATCAACCTGTCCCCCGACAAGCCCCAGGTGTTCCGAGAGGCCTTCCGCGTGCTCCGCCCAGGCGGCCGAATCGCCGTCAGTGACATCGTTCTCACCGAGGAGCTGCCCGCGCTCATCGCCGGGTCCGCCTCCAGCTGGGTGGCCTGTCTCTCCGGCGCGATGCTGGCCGACGACTACCTGCAGGCCATTCGCGACGCGGGCTTCACCGACATCGACTTCACCCGCACTCCCGCCGCAGACCTTCTCGAGGGCGCGCTCACCGACCCCACCTTCCAGGCTGTGGTCGCGGCCGCTGGCGAGCAGGTCGTGCGCGATGCCGCCGGACGGGTATGGAGCTACAAGATCACCGCCAGCAAGCCCCTGGTGACCGCGGAGAGCTGATGTCGAGCTGCGCGCCTGGCCCCACCCGGCCGCCCGGAGACGAGGAGCTCGCGGGCGCCGTCGACGCTCTGCTGCGCTTCGTGCGGGCCTTCGGGCTGGTCGAGCGCGACGTGGTGTGCTGCGGCGAGGTCACCGTGGCCCAGTGTGTGTGCCTGCAGGCGTTGTCCGAGGGGCCGCTCGAGGTGGCTGAGCTCGCCGACGTCGTGGGCACCAGCCGCCCCGCGGTCACCCGCATGGTCGACACCCTGGTGCGCAAGGGCTGGGCCGACCGGGAGCGCGACCAGACCGACCGTCGGCGGGTGCGCGTCACCCTCACCCAGGCCGGCACCGCCCAGGCCAGCGACCTTCACAACCGCACCGAGCTCGTGGTGGCAGGTCTGCTCGAGCGCGTGGCCCGAGACAAGCGCGAGATGGTGGTCGAGGCCATCCAGGAGCTGGCACGGGCCGCGGCGGGCCAGGGCAGCTGCTGCTGAAGCTCTGGGCAACCGCGTCGGGGGCTCCGTCGCGCCTCGATGGGCGGCCGAGTCCCGCCTTGACTCCTTCAGATGCCGCACGCGCCCTGGCTCGCGGGAGGGGTCAGGTCCAGCACGGCGCACAGCGGCACCACCCAGAGCGTCTGGTCGAGACTACCGTCGAGACGCAGCTCCAGGTCGGGGTTCTCGGGCGCCAGCAGCGTCTGGGTCGGCGATGGGGGCGACGCCTTCCACGGCACCAGCGCGGTGGGGTGCGGACGTCCTGCCAGCCAGTCTGACGTGCCGGTCTCGACCAGCTCCGCCCAGCTCTCGTCTGGCTCGGGCACGCGAGCTGCCGCCGGGCCCTCGCCCACCTGGAGGGCGGCCGGACGCCGCGAGGTCGACTCCGTCGCACAGGTCGCACCGTCCAAAGAGGGCACCAGCGCATTGTCTCCAGCGTCGTCCGCCACACCCACCGCCACCTCGACGGGCATGACGTCGAGGCTGTGCAGCACCTGCGCCACCTGCCCCACGGTCTGGGCAGGCAGACGGCCATCAGCCACGAGCAGCACCGGGCCGAAGTGGGCGTACAGCCCGCCGGGTCGCTCCGAATGCGGTCGGGTCTGTTCTACGCGTGCGAAGATGAGCTCGAACAGCATCTGGTCTGCGTGGAGCCCCTGCTGTTCGTCGAGCTCCTCGAGGGGCAGCGAGTGGCCTGCAAAGTGGATGGCTTCGGCGTTCACCACCACGACAGCCAGATCGCGCATGCCCCGGGCCGGACGGCTGGAGCTGGTGTCGGCATTCGAGGGCTCGCCCGGCAACGGGCCAACTCCGGCCAGGCTTCCCGACGGAGGCCGTGGCCACCACACCTTGCTGCCCCGCCAGGTGTAGTCGCCGAGCTGCACCCGCCGGCCCACCGCCACCTGCGGCAGGTCGAGGCGCACGGTGGGCGCTGGACTGGCGGCGGCCGGGGGCTGCCACTCGACCGCCCCGAAGAGAGGCGCGGTCAGCCAGAGGAGGTGAATGCGGCAAGGGGCCATGGGTCTCCGGGGAGTCGGATGGGTCGGCTCACCCGGCTTCGACCGGAGGCGGGCCGAGCTTGTTCGACGGGCCGGACATCCCTTGCAGATCCGAGACAAGCCGCCGCCGGGCCGAGCCACCCTCACCCCAGAGACGAGAGAAACGCCCGTGCAGCGGCACTCGGTGCCCGGTCGGCCCGTTGGCAGACCGCCAGCTCTCGGGACAGCGAGCGCCCGTCCGCCGGCACCAGCCCTCCGCCCCCCGGCAGGGCGTAGCGGGACACGAAACCTGCGCCGATGCCCTGGGCCACCATCTGCTTGATGGACTCGATGCTGCGCAGCTCCATCGCGATCTGTGGCACCACCCCCGCATCCGCGAAAGCCGCGTCAATGAGCCGACGGACCGCCGTGCCTGCCTCGAAGAGCACCATCGGCCGGCCCTGCAGCGACTCCCAGGAAAAGGTGGTGGCACCCGCGAGAACATCCCCAGGCGGGACGATCAGGAGCAGCTCATCTGCCCGCCAGGCGGTCATCGCGAGCCCCTCGGCCGCCTGCACCGGCAGCGTCACGAGCCCGATGTCGAGGGTGCCGTCGCGCACGCCCTCCGCCACCGATGCCGAGCCCTGTTCGCGCAGGTGCAGCCGAATGCCCGGGTATTGCTGGTGGTAGGCCCGCAGCACCTCGGGCAGCAGGTAGGTCGTGACCGTCGCCCCCGCCCCGATGGACAGGCTGCCATGGGAGAGCGAGCCCAGCTCGTCGAGCGCCCGCCGGCCATCCTCCAGCCAGGTGGCGGCCTGCTCCACGTAGCGCCGGTAGAGGGTGCCTTCCTCGGTGAGCACCATGCCCTTGGCGGTGCGGTGAAAGAGCTGCACCCCCAGCTCGTCTTCGAGCTTTCGAAGCTGGGCGGACACCGCGGGCTGCGTGCGATGCAGAGAGCGCGCCGCCCGGGTGAGGTGCCCGTGGCGGGCGATGGCCAGGAACACCTGGTGCGACACCGGCAGCATGCAGACTCCGAATCGGCCCACGGGTCGTGGAATCCCGAGATACCCTCCCGGCCACCCTGGAGACACCATGCGGACACTTCCCGTCGTTTCCCTGCTTGCCCTGCCCGCCTGCCTCGCGCCATGGGGAGGCCCGCCTTCCGACGACCTCGACAAGTCGTGGAAGGAAGACATCGCGGCCAACCACATCCCGAGTGGTGAAGGCACCGACTTCACCGGTGTCCCAGTGGAAGACCCCACCGGCATCGAAGGCACCTACAGCATCCTCACCGACGGCGGCGACTGCCTCGTGCGCTACGACCTCGACGGCGTCCGCGCCGACTGTTCGAGCTGCGACTACGCATTCGAGGTCGAGCTCGACGTCAGCCTCGACAACTGCGGCATGGGCGACGACGACAACTGGACCACCCGCTTCGAATTCCGACGCGACCGCCTCTATGTGAATGAACGCTATGTCGCGTCGTTCACCGTGGATGGCGCCTGGGTGGAGTGGTCCGGCAGCGGCTATACCGGCTACTACGACTACTATTACTACTACTATGGCGGCGACTACGGCAGCACGACCTACTATGGCTCGGCCCTGCTGCTCCGATAGCAGCACGGGCCGCGCGACTACAGCCGCCAGCATCCCCGAGCACCGCCTGCACCCCGGGCACGAACAGCAGCCGGTCGAAGGTCGGAGTGCAGGCATCGAGGCCGGTGGTAGGCGTCGTCACCGCCGGTGCCGGGACCTCCGCGGGACTCCCCCAACACCGCAAACTCGGGCCAGGTCACCTCGGGAACGGCCGGGAACATCATCCATTTTCTGGATTCCATCAATCCGAACAATCCATTGGATGGATATCCGGAAACCCATAGAAGGGGGGCGTCCCAACCCAGGAGGCCCGAATGCCCCGTCTCGACCCATTCAACGCCAAGAAGACCCTGTCCGTCGGCAAGGCCAGCTACGCCTGGTACGACCTCAACGTGCTGCGGGAGTCCGGCGCCGACCTCGACCGCCTGCCCTACTCCATCAAGGTGCTGCTGGAGTCGTGCCTGCGCAACTGCGACGACTTCGTGGTCACGCGCGAACACGTCGACAAGCTGGCTCACTACGACGCGCAGAACGTGGGCGAGCAGGAAATCGCCTTCAAGCCCGGCCGCGTCGTCCTCCAGGACTTCACCGGCGTGCCCGCAGTCGTCGACTTCGCCGCCTTGCGGTCGGCCATGGCCCGGCTCGGCGGCGACACCGAGAAGATCAACCCGCTCATCCGCGCCGACCTCGTGATCGACCACTCCGTGCAGGTCGACGCCTACGGCGACGCACAGGCCATCGGGGCCAACACGAAGCTCGAGTTCGAGCGCAACCAGGAACGCTACAAGTTCCTCAAGTGGGGCCAGCAGGCCTTCGACAACTTCAGCGTGGTGCCTCCCGAGACCGGCATCGTGCACCAGGTCAACCTCGAGTACCTCGCCGGCGGCGTGCTCACCCAGCCCGAGCCGGGGGTAGACGGCGAGACCGTCGCCTACCCCGACTCCCTGGTGGGCACCGACTCCCACACCACCATGATCAACGGCCTCGGCGTCGTGGGCTGGGGGGTGGGCGGCATCGAAGCCGAGGCCTGCATGCTCGGCCAGCCCATCTACATGCTGATTCCCGAGGTGGTGGGCATGAAGCTCACCGGCAAGATGCGCGAGGGCTGCACCGCCACCGACCTCGTGCTCATGGCCACCGAGATGCTGCGCGCTCACGGCGTCGTGGGGAAGTTCGTCGAGTTCTATGGCCCCGGCCTCGACCACCTCACCCTCGCCGACCGGGCCACGCTCGCGAACATGGCCCCCGAGTATGGCGCCACCATGGGCTTCTTCCCCATCGACAGCCGCACCGTCGACTACCTGCGCCTCTCCGGCCGCTCCGAGCAGCAGTGCGCCCTGGTGGAGGCCTACTGCAAGGCCCAGGGCCTGTGGCGCGACGATGAAAAGGCGGTGGTGTACAGCTCCACCGTCGAGCTCGACATGTCCACCGTGGAGCCCGCGCTCGCCGGTCCCAAGCGTCCCCAGGACCGCATCACCCTCACCGACATGCAGCCCGAGTGGCACAAGCTCATGCAGAGCTTCGACCACGACGTCTCCGCACCGGAGTCCCACCCCACCCAATACAAGGGCCAGGACTTCCAGCTCACCGACGGCGCCGTCGTCATCGCCGCCATCACGAGCTGCACCAACACGTCCAACCCCGCCGTGATGATCGGTGCAGGCCTCGTCGCCAAGAAGGCCGCTGCCAAGGGCCTCAAGGCGAAGCCATGGGTGAAGACCTCGCTCGCACCCGGCTCTCGGGTGGTCACCGACTACCTCGACAAGGCCGGCCTGTCCGACGCCCTGCGACAGGTGGGCTTCTACACCGTGGGCTACGGCTGCACGACCTGCATCGGCAACTCGGGGCCGCTGTCCAAGCCCATCGAAGACAGCGTGGTGGACGGCAACCTCCTGGTTTCCAGCGTGCTGTCCGGCAACCGCAACTTCGAGGGTCGCGTGTCGCCCCACACCCGCGGCAACTACCTCGCCAGTCCGATGTTGGTGGTCGCCTACGCCATCGCCGGCACCGTCGACTGCGACCTGCGCACCGTGTCCCTCGGCAAGGACGAAGACGGACACGACGTCTTCCTCAAGGACATCTGGCCCACCAACGACGAGATCGCCGACGCCGTGCGCAGCGCCGTCACGCGAGAGCAGTTCGAGACCCGCTACGGAAAGGTCTTCGAAGGCGGCGACGCGTGGCGTGTGCTCGACGCCCCCACCGGTGACCTCTACGCCTGGGATGCCGACAGCACCTACATCCAGGAGCCCCCCTTCTTCGTGGACATGCCTCTGGAGGTGCCGCAGATCCAACCCATCTCGGGCGCAAAGGTGCTCGTGAAGTGCGGCGTGTCGACCACCACCGACCACATCAGCCCCGCCGGCGTCATCCCCGACCCCTCCCCCGCCGCCACCTACCTGCGGGCCAACGGCGTGCGGCGCAAGGACTGGAACAGCTTCGGCTCCCGGCGCGGCAACGACCGGGTGATGACCCGCGGCACCTTCGGAAACGTTCGCCTGAAGAACCATCTGGCTCCCGGCACCGAAGGCGGCTTCACCACCTACATGGGCCCCGCCCCCACCCCGACGGGCGACTTCCCCGGGCTCACCTACGACTCCGACGTCGATCCGCAGCCCGGCGAGGTCTGCTTCATCTACGACGCGGCGGTGAAGTACCAGAAGCACCGCATCCCCCTCGTTGTGTTGGCGGGCGGTGACTACGGCATGGGCTCGTCGCGGGACTGGGCGGCGAAGGGCACCTGGCTGCTGGGCGTGCGGGCCGTCATTGCCGAGAGCTACGAGCGCATCCACCGCTCCAACCTGATTGGCATGGGTGTGCTGCCGTTGCAACACAAGCCAGGCGAGTCTGCAGACAGCCTCGGCCTCGACGGCTCCGAGACCTTCGACATCGCGGTCGACGACGGTCTCGAAGCCTTGCAGGACGTCCAGGTCACCGCCACACGGGCCGATGGAACCACCGTCACCTTCGCCACCACCTGCCGGGTCGACACCCCCGTGGAGGTCCAGTACCTGCGCAATGGCGGCATCCTCCACACCGTGCTCCGCCGGCTCGCAACCGAGTAGGACACCGTCATAGACGCCATCTACGAGGCCGGGACACCCCGAGCAGGTGTTCCGGTCCATTGGCTCGAGCCGCACCACAACGGGCATTCGGTGCTACCCTGCGACCATGGCCGCCGCTGCACTCAAGCCTCTGACCGTCGAAGACCTGGCCCGTGAGCTGGCCCGTCGTCCCGATGCCCGCCTGGAACTCATCGAGGGGTCCATCTCCGAGAATGAGGCGCCGGTCTACGAGCACGGCGACGCACAGTTCGGTCTGGGGCACCCACTGCGAGGGAGCTTCCATCGAAGGGGCCCGCGGGACGACGGCACCGGCGGCTGGTGGATCGTTCCCGAAGTCGACATTCAGCTCAACGACCACAACATCGTCCGCCCCGACATTGCCGGTTGGCGCCGCGACCGCCATCCCTCTCCGCCCACCAACCAGTGGCCGGTCCGAGCCCGTCCCGACTGGGTCTGCGAGATCGTCAGTCCTGGCAGCGTGCGCCGAGACCAGGTGGTGAAGCGTCGTCTGTACGCAGAGTCGGGCGTGGAGTGGTACTGGCTCGTCCACCTCGCCGGCCAGTTCATCGAGGTGCTGCACCTTCAAAACGGCAGCTACACCATCGCCGCCGATGCCCTTCCCATTCCCGATGCCCGGCTGCCTCCCTTCGATGCCGTGGCCATCGACCTCCGGCCGGCGTTTGGGATCGAGGAGGAGTAGGCGCTCACTGCACCGGCTCCACCCAATACATCTGTTTGTGACCCCGGGCCTCGAAGGAGCGGGCGAGGCGCTCGGCCTCCAAGACATCCTCATGGCGGCTGATCTCGAAGACCGTGCCGTGGTCGTCCATGCGCATCAGCCGGTGGATGCGGCGGTCTGGCCCGGTTTTCCTGGCGGGTGGTCTGGTCGTCTGAGTCCGGTCCATGGGACCTCCCACCCCAACCTACCCAGGCTGGCCGCCCGTGCCTGCTTCGCTTCGTCATCGCGCTGAATTCGCCCCTGTGCGCGGCAGGGCTACCGTCTGAGCATGCAGCACTCCTTTCGTCCCGTCGGCACCCCAGACCTGCAACGCCTCTCGGCCCACCCCGCCGTGTGTGAACAGGAGCTGCGGGAGGCCGCTCACCTCGAACCGCTCGTCCGCCGGGCCCTCGCCGCGGGCCTCGACATCGATGTCATCGCGATGGACGAGTACACCCACGATGTGCTGCTCCCCCTCGCAACCGACCTCGTGGTGGTGCTCGACGCCACCTGACTGGGCGCCATCACGGCGGTCGCCGTGTGGGACAGACATCCGGATGCCGCGGCCTTGCTGGCAGACCGCAAGCGGCGCGGCTGGTCGGCGACGGCCTCGCCGGTGGCCGGAGGCTGCGTGGTGCTCGGGTACGCGGGGGAGGCGGAGCCGGTGGGGTGAGGGACCGCGCCTACTGCTTGGCGCACTTGCCCCCGGCAGGGTCCACCGACACCGTGACCGTGCCGGACATCACCTTCACCACGCACTTCACCGACTTGCCTTCCCAGGTGGCCTCGATGCGGTGGCCGCCGGGGTCGAGCATGTCGACCGTGACCGGGGCGTTGCCCACCTTGCGGCCGTCGACACGGACCCCTACGCCTTCCTGCTTCTTCTTGCGCTTCGCGCCCGGCACGATGCGGAGCTTCACCAGCTCCTCCACGGGCTCCTCCTGAGGCGCCTCGACCTTGGGAGGCGGCGGTGCGGGGGCAGGCTCGGGGGCCGTCTTGCGGCGGGTGCTGCGGCGGGTCGGCTCGGGGGCCGCCTTGGGGATGGGCGGAATCTGCAGCGCAAAGCCGGCGTCGGAGTCGGGAGCGGACGCGGCGGTCCAGGTCCACAGCGCCTCGCCGCTGGCCGGCTCCAAGGCCGAACAGGTCGAGCCCACCATGGCGCCTTGTCCAGACCACGACTCGCCATCGAGCAGAGGCACCTCCTCGCCCATCGACTCGCCATCCCAGGCGCAGGCCAGGTGGAGGATCTGTCCCCCGCCATTGACCACCTCGATGGGCCAGGTCGGCGCGTCTTCAGCCTCTGACGCGGTGTCTTCGGCGACCACGGCATCCGCAGTGGGTGCGGCGTCGGCGGCGACCGGCTCTGGGGCGACCTCCGCCTCGTTGGAGCCGAGCCCACCGGTGAGCAGCAGCATCACACCGTAGATGGCGCCGAAGATGACAAGACCGGAGCCGATGCCGAATGACAAGCCGAGCACGGCCTCCTTCGCATCGAAGCCGGGCTTTGGAGGAGGCTCCTCCTCAGCAGACTCGGCGGCGGACGGCGCGGGTTCGGGGACCTCGGGCGCTGGCACGGCTGAAGGCGGTGAGGCCTGATGGCGGACGGCCGGGGCCCCGGGCCCAGGGCTGGGGACAGGCGCAGGGGTGGGACCGGGCGCAGGCGCAGGGGTGGGAGTGGGGGCTGGCGGCGGCGCCGCGCCATCCGGATCGGTGGGACGGCCAAACACCTCCTCCTTCGGAGGCATCACCGACACATCCGCTGCGAGCGCCGTGCGGACCGGAGGGGGGGCCGGGGGGGCGGCCCCAGACGAGCGGGTGAGCAGCGGCTCGAGGCGCGCGGCCACCCGCTGCTGCACCACCAGCCCGTCGGCCGGCATGCGGGTGGCATCTCCGAGCCGGCAGTCGTCGATCAGACCGGCGAGCCAAGGCGGCAGCATCGGGTGCAGGGCCGCGATCGGACCGAGGTGCCGAACGGCCTGGGGTCCCGCCGCCGCCACTGCGAGGCACGACCCGAAGGCCCGGACGTCGTCGGTGTGGCTGCGGCCCATCGGCGCGACACCCACCTCCAGCAGGCGCGCGCCCACGGGGGTCATCAGCACGCGCGCGGGGGTGAGTCCGCCATGCACCACACCACGCCGGTGCAGAAAGGACAGCACATCGGCCAGCTCCGACGCCAGCTGCGCCACCGCAGAGCCCGACAGTGGGCCCCGGCGCACGGTGGTCTCCAGGGTCTCGCCCTGTAGAGCGGCCATCACGACGACGAGCTGACCGTCGACTCGGATGCAGTCGAGCAGCGGCGGCACGCCGGGGGGAAGGTCGCCGCCCAGGCGCCCGAAGGTGGCGCTCACCCGCTCGGGGCTGGCGAGCTCCCGGTGCCGCGAGGGGTGGACCACAGCCACCGACACCCGGGTGCCATCGACCTCCCGGGTCGCCCGGAACAGGTGCGCGCTGGAGCTGGCGGTGATGCGGGCGTCGAGCGTGCAGCCGGCGAATGTGCGGCCCAGCCAGGGATCGGACACGGTCGGCTCCGTCGTGCGGTCGGTGCGGTCCCCCGGCCCGGATGTGCCAGAGGAGGGCCACAATGCCATATCCAGCGGAGCGCCCGACTTCACTCGCTGTCCCAGGCACCGGGCGCTCGGTCATGCTGGCACCGGCCCGGCCGCTACACTGGCGTCCCCCTGCCCCCTGGAACGCTCCTGCCCATGCCGCGCGTGCTCCTCATCGGACGAGGTCCCCTCCCCTCGCCCGACCTGCATCAAGTGGGCTTTGCCCAGCTCCGCACCCGGCACTTCCTTGCCGCCCTGTCGTCGGCGGGCTGTGAGGTCGACCTTCTCCTCATCGAAGATGACCTGCAGCCAGGCATTCTCGACGACGCCATGGCACGCGCCGCTCGGTCGGATGCCGTCGTGTCGGCGGGTCCCCATCGGCCGGGCGCCCTGGCCGTGGCCGCAGCTGGCGACAAGCCCCTGTGGGTGGACATCCCCGGAGACCCCCTGGCCGAGCTGCAGGCCTTGCTCCGAGCCCCCGGTCCGCCGCTTCCTTCCGAGCGCATCGCCGCGGCCCAGGCGGCCACCCACGCCGTGTTGGCCCGCGCCGACGCCGTGTCGGTCATCTCCCACCGTCAGGCCCAGGCCACCTTTGGTCGACTGTCCGCCATCGGCCGCGATCTGCAGGTCGCCGTCCCCTGTGCGGTCCTGCCCATCGCCTTCGACTTCCCCCTCGCCCGCCGGTCCCCACGGACCATCCCCGCCACCGGTCCCATCCGCATGGTGCTGTCGGGTGCCTTCGCACCGTGGCTCGACGATGAGCGGCTGGCCGAGGCCCTGTCCATCGCCTTCACCCAGGATGACCGCCTGGAGCTGCAGGTCACCGGGGGGGGCATCGAGGGACACTACACGGCCGGCTACGCGCGCTTCTCAGCCTGGGCGGCCCGCCATCCGGACCGCGTGAAGCTGCATGGATGGGTCCCGCATGCTCGGCTGGAGGCCATCCTCGGAGACTGTCACATCGGCCTGTGCCTCGACCGACCCGGCGCAGAGCCGACGCTGGGCGGGCGCACCCGGGTGTTGCTCTACGCCTGGATGGGCCTGCAAGTGGCGGCCGGTGGGGGCTGCGAGCAGGTGGGACTGCTGGTCGACCGAGGCGTGGTCCACCCGCTGTCGGGCGATGCCCGGACACTCGCGAACACCCTCGTCAGCCTGTGCCACCAGCCCCCCCGCCAGGCGGGCCCCACGCTGACACGCCACTTTTCGCCCGCCAACATCACCGCGCCGCTGACCGAGTGGGTCCGCTCCCCCCGCCGCGTCGGCCGGGTGGACACCGCCGAGGCGTTGCTGGCCGCCCAGGTGGAGCACCTGCACAAGCAGCTCGGCGACGTCCACCGCTCCCCGACCTGGCGCACCCTGTCCCGCTTGCACCTGCTGCTGCGGAGGCTGCGTTCCTGAGCCGGTTCAGAGGCCGAGCACCGCGCGCACCTCGTCGAAGTCGCCCTTCACCAGCACCGAGTGCATCCCCGCCGACGCAGCAGCCGCCTCATCGGTGTCCGCCCGGTCGCCCACATGGAGCACCTGCTCGGGACGCAGCTCCAGCTGACCCAACACGGTGGACATCACCGCGGGATGGGGCTTGAGCGCACCGATCCGCATGCCCGAGAACACCTTGCTGAAGCGGTCTTCAAGTCCAATCGCCGCGAGCTTGTCGGCACCGTCGAAGTCAGAGACGACCACCTGCTGTCGACCGGAGGCTGCGATGGCGTCGAGCAGCTCGGCGACCCCGTCCCAAGGCTGAACCTCGGTGAGGCAGGGCAGCATGAAGTCGGCCATGAACGCGGTCCAGAGCGGTCCCGTCCAGAACGACAGCGCCTCGGGGTCCACCCGCCCACCTGCACCGCGCACGCGTCGGTCGGTGGCCTTGTGCATGCGCAGGGCCTGTCCCGCCTGGCGTGCCGACCTCCACCGTCCCCTGGCCACCGCACGGGCGATGCGACGGGCCACAGCCTGCCGCAGCGCGCGGGGATCATACAGCGTGCCGTCGAGATCCCAGGAGACCAGGGTGATGTCGTGGTGTCCCGCCATCACACCGCAATCTCCGCCCACCTTCCACGGCGCCAGATGATGGCGTAGACCACAGCCTGCCCCGCCCGGTAGATGCCCTGGCTGGCCCAGATCCACACGAGGTCGAGCCCCAGCATCGGGCCCAGGACAAAGGCCAGCGGCAGGCCGACGCCCCACTGGAAGACGACGGCCACGGTGGCTGCGGCCCGGGTGGCTCCAGCCCCCTGCAGCGCGTTGAGCAGCACCATGCCGATGGCATCCAGGGCGAGCGACACGCCGGTGAGCTGCAGGGCCGGACGCGCGATGGCCAGGGTGTCGGGGTCGTGCAGGAATCCGGCGAGGATGACGTCAGGCACGACGATCATGGGCAGCCCGAGTGCCACCATCACCCCCATCGCCACCTTCACCACATCCCATCCCCAGCGCATGGCGTCAGACTTGTCCCCCCGGCCCAGCGCCTGGCTCACGAGCGAGTTGGCCGCCAGGCCGAGGCCGATGCCCGGCAGCAGGCCCACCAGCATGACATTGAGCACCACGTTCGCGGCGGCGAGCTCCTGGGTGCCCACCGCGCCCACGATGCGGAAGAAGACGGTGAAGCCGGCCGCCAGAAAGAGCTGCTGGGCGCCCGCTGGGATGGCGAGGCGGAGCAGGGTGCGGAACTGCTCTGCACCGGGGAGCCCCCGCAGAAAGCCGGCCTTGCGGGCGTGTCGGAGGCCGAGGAACACGTAGGTGGCGGTGCCGATGTAGGTGGAGACCGCGCTCGCGATGCCCGCCCCGGTGGCGCCCATGGCCGGCGCGCCGAGGTTGCCGAAGATGAGCACCCAGTTGAGGCCGATGTTGGCGAGGTGCATCACCACCAGGGTGCTCAGGTAGAGCCGAGACAGGTTGACGCCATTCCAGTAGCCCCGGAAGGCGTAGTTCATGCCGATGGCGGTCATGCCGAGCAGGCGCGCCTGCAGGTAGGGGACGCCAAGGTCGATGACGGCGGGGTCGGAGTTGAGCAGCCAGAACAGATCGGGGGTGAGGAGGACCAGCAGGCCACTCCACGGCAGCGCCAGGCCCGCCGCCAGCACCAGGCCACCGTTGAGCGGCACGGCCATCTCGCCCGTGCGTCCCTCGCCCTTGCGCCGGGCGGCCATGGCCTGCACCCCCGCGCCCATGCCGGTGATGAAGGCCATCGCCATGAAGTTGCCAAAGCTGGCGATGCCCACCGCGGCCAGGGCTTCGTCGCCCAGATAGCCCACCATCGCAGTATCTACGAGGTTGAGCACGTTCTGGCTCACCATCCCACCGATGATGGGCAGAGCCAGCGCGAGGATGGTTCGGAGGCGGCTGCGGTCCACGGGCGTCCTGGCAGGGGTCGTGCAGCCGGGTGGCCACGAACCCGGATGGATCCGGTCGCGTCCACCTCCGACACCGTCGCGCCCGAGCGTCCATGTCGCCCTAATGCGGAACAGCTCCCCGCCACGGCGCAATCCGCGCGCCCGCCTCCGCTCGGATAGGCTTGCCCGCCCCACCCGAGCCGGAGCGCAGATGCCACCCCGCGACTCTCAGCCGCCTCTGCAGGACAGCCAGACCGAAGAGGTCTATGGCATGGACCGCTGGACCGACGCCGTCGCCCTGGTCACCGGCGCCTCCGAAGGCATCGGGGAGGCCGTGGCCCGGCGCCTGCACGCCGAGGGCCTTCGCGTGGTCGGCTGCGCTCGCCGCGTCGACCGCCTCCAGCAGATGCGCGAGCGGCTCGGGGGTCGCTTTCACCCCATCGCCTGCGACCTGCGAAGCGAGTCCGACATCCTGCGCATGTTCGCGGAGATAGAGACGGTGTGGGGCGGAGTCGACATCCTCGTGAACAACGCCGGGCTCGGCCATCACGCCCCCCTGCTCACCGGCTCCACCGAGCACTGGCGGCAGATGCTGGAGGTCAACATCCTGGCCCTTTGCATCTGCACCCGCGAGGCGACGCGCCACATGCGGGCCCGCAAGCGTGGCCATGTCCTGCACATCAGCAGCATGGCCGCCCACCGGGTGCCGCCCGACAGCGGAGTGTACAGCGCCACCAAGTACGCCGTGCGCTCCCTCACCGAGGGCCTGCGCCAGGAGCTGCGGGCCGAGGGCAGCCCGATTCGGGTCACGAGCATCAGCCCCGGCTTCGTCGAGACCGGCTTCGCCCGCGGCTACCACAAGTCCGAGGCCAAGGCCCGCGAGACCTACGGGCGCTATCCCGTGCTCCAGCCGCACGACGTCGCCGATGCCGTGGCCCACTGCCTCGCGGCGCCCCAGCGGGTGCAGGTCCACGACATGCTGATTCGTCCCACCGAACAGCCGCTGTGAGCCGTCCCGTGCACTTTCCCCGCGCCGCCACTCCAGACGATGAAGACACCCTCGTCGCCGGCAATCTCGCGATGGCACTGGAGACCGAGGACCTCGCCCTCGACCCCGATGTGCTCCGTGCCGGCGTGCGTCGCGCGCTCACCACAGATGTGGGCGCCCGCTACTTCCTGGTCGACGACCAGTTCGCCGGGCACCCGCTCGGCCAGCTCATGGTCACGCGGGAGTGGAGCGACTGGCGCAACCGGGAGGTCTGGTGGATCCAGTCGGTCTATGTGTGGCCCGAAGCCCGCAGGATGGGCGTCTACGCCGCGCTGTACGCCTATGTGCAGCAGGCCGCGAGGCAGGCGGGCGCAGGCGGGGTGCGGCTGTACGTCGACACGCGAAACACCGCTGCCCAGGCCGTCTACACCCGACTCGGCATGAACGGTGAGCACTACCGCGTCTTCGAGGCGATGTTCGGTGCAGAAGACTGAGGCCGGGCCCCAGGGGGTGGTCCCCACCGCCGAGCAGCAGGCCGTCATCGATGCCCAGGACGGCACGGTGCTCGTGTTGGCCGCCGTGGGCTCCGGCAAGACCACCACGCTGTCCCACCGCATCGCCCGGGCGCTCAGCTCGTCGCCGCCCGTTGCCCCCGACCGCGTGCTGGCGGTCACCTTCACCAACCGAGCCGCCAGTCACCTCACGGCCAGCCTCGCCAGGGTGGTGGGGGAGGCGGTGGCCGCGAAGGTCGTCGTGTCCACCTTTCACGGCTTGTGTGCACGGATCCTGAGGAGCGACCCCCTGGGCGCCGGACTGCCCGCCGACTTCCGCATCCTCGATGAGGACGACGCGGTCGAAGTGCTGGGGGAGCTGGGTGTGGATGCCCCGTCGCGCACCATCCACGCCCTTCACAGCGCAGCTTCAGCCGTGGGACTGGGACGCTGCACGGTCAGCGACTGGCACGAGGGCCGCATCGGCCAGCTCGACTGGGGACGCCGCTACGCCGACGCTCTGCGCATCCGAGGCGCCGTCGACTTTGCCGGTCTCGTATTCCTCACGCGGGCACTGCTGACCGAGGGCGAGGAGGCCCGGGGCCGCTGGTCGACCGCCTTCGACATGGTGCTGGTGGACGAGGTGCAGGACACCCACCTGTCCGAGTACGAGGTGCTGCGGGTGCTCGCGGCCCAGGCCCGCAGCCTGTGTCTGGTGGGCGACCTCGACCAGACCATCTACTCCTGGCGGGGCTCGGCCCCCCGCGCGCTGCTCCACCGCCTCGACGACGACTACGGGCCGATCCGCCGCCTGCACATGACCCAGAACTTCCGGTCGACCCAGCACATGCTCGCCACGGCCGACGCTCTGGCCTCGGCCATGCCCGACCGGGAAAGTGCTGTGCGGCCGGCGCGGGGGCTCACCGAGGGCGAGGTCCCCACCGTCACGTCCTTCTCGAGCTCGCTCACCGAGGCCGAGGGTGTGGCCCTGCAGGTGGCCGACTACCTGCACCGCGGGGTCCCCCCCACCCGGATGGCCGTGCTGGTGCGCACCCACAAGGAGATCTCGCGGCTGGCCCACGCGATGCAGCACCACGCCGTGCCCCACACCACGCTGGAGCAATTCCGCTTCTACCGACGCGCCGAGGTGAAGGACGCCCTGGCCGTCGCCCGCCTGGTACACGACTCCCACGACGAGGTGGCTGCGCGTCGGGTGGCCCGGCGGATGGTGCGGGGGGTGGGTCCACGCACGCTGGGGCGCATCGTGGCGGAGGGACGCGGCGTCGGGCTTGCCCTCACCGACCTGCTGGATGCCGATGCCGTTCACCACGGTGACCCGATGTGGGTACTGGAACGCCCCGACTGCATCGTGCTCGACACGGAGACCACCGGCTTCGACCCCGACGAGGACGAGGTCATCGAGGTCGCGGCGGTCCGCCTGCGGGCCGGGCGCTTTTCCGGCAAGCCCGAAGACCGCTTCGAGGCATTGCTCCAGAACACCGTGCCAGTGGGCGCTTCCGAGGCCATCCACCACATCTCGGACGCACAGCTCGCCCGAGAGGGCCGCCCCGCACGCCAGGTCCTCCGGGAGCTGGCGGCCTTCATCGGCACCCGTCCAATCGCCGGTCACAATGTGCGCTTCGATGTGCGGATGCTCCAGGGCCATGCCCGTCGACTCGGCGTGAAGCTGCCCCTCACCGTGCGCTTCGACACGCTGCCCTTCGCCCGTCGGCTCGTGCGAGACAGCCGTGACCACAAGCTCGGCACCCTGGTCGAGCACCTCGGTATCCAGTTCGTGCCGACCCACCGCGCACTCGATGACGTGCTCGCTACCGTCGATCTCGCCCGGGTCCTCAGCGAGCGCGCCCGGCGTGGCCACACCCGCCGGTGGGCTCTGTTGCGCAAGGAGGCGCCCGCCTTCGCCAAGCTGAGGGCCGCCTTGTCTCGGTGGGCGAGGGCCGGTCACCGCCCCGCCGAGCTGCTGCGCATCATCGCTCGAGATGTCCTCCGCTACAGCGGTCCCGATGCGCCCCGGCGTCAGGCGAACCTCGCCGAGCTCGCCCGCAGAGTGGCGGAGATGGACCGTCCCGAGGTCCCCCCGGATCGTGCGCTGGAGGCCGTTCTCGAACGTGCGGCGCTCGTGAGGGACGTGGACGCACTCGACGGCACCGCAGGGGTACGGGTGCTCACCATGCACCAGTCGAAGGGGCTGGAGTTCGACCATGTGTGGGTGCCCGGCCTGCGAGATGGCGGGGTGCCGAGCTGGTTCACGGTGCGCGACCTGCGCGAGAAGAACGACCCACGGGGCGTAGACGAGGAGCGACGCCTGCTCTATGTGGCCATCACCCGGGCGCGGAGGAGCCTCCACCTGTCTTGGCACCGCCAGGACGACCGGCGGCGCTCCCAGGAGGTCAGCCGCTTCGTGCCCGAGCTGCGCGACACCGTGCGGCACATCGCCGGACCGTGATGGTCCGCCTCGGCTCCTGACTGGATCGGGTCAGTCAATCTCACACCGGCTGCCATAAACCTTCGGCGCACGGGACCGATGTCAACCGGTAAGTCCCTCAGACGGAGCCTCGATGCTCGCCGCGCTGCCGACCGCCCCTGGCGCCCCCACCGCCGACGCCATCCTGGATTCCCTCCCCCAAGGCGTCTTCGTGGTGGACGGTCTCGGGATGGTGGTCCGGGCGAATCTGGCCGTGGCCCAGCAGCTCGACCAGGACCGCAGCCGGGTGGTCGGCGAACGGCTCGACGGCGCGCTCGACCTGCCCCCCGGCAGCTGGGAGGCGATGCGGGAGGAGGCCGACCTCTACGGCAGTCACGCCTGCACCATCGCCATCGGAATGCTGCAGACGCCCACCCGGCTGGAGGTGAGCCCTCTGTTCTGCGGCGCGGGGCCTCACTACGCGGTCACGGTCAGTCCGACGGCGGAAGGCTCGCTCGCTCCGGTCGCTCAGCTCAGCCTGGCCTTGCGCGGTCGGTCCGCCCCCGCCCTCGCACGCGCCACCGACCTGCTCGACACGGCACTGGGCAGCGGGGCCTCCACGGTGGGCACCAAGCTGCTGCGTCGGCTCGAAAGAACGCTCCAGGCGGAGGTGGAGCCCGACTGGTCCCCCCGTGAGCAGGCCCGGCTCGCGATTCGACTGACCGGTGGCAAGCGCCACGACCGCATCGAGCTGAATGCCTCGCCCACCGTTCCCGAACGACTCGAAGGCCGCTCGGACCTGCCGATGGCGCTCATGTCGGCCTTGATCTCCGCCCACGCGCCCCCGAGGTCCCGCACCGAGCTGACCCTGTCCTACGAGGCCCAGCCGTCGCGCCTGCACATCGTGCTCGACCCCGCCCTCGACCTGGATGCACCCGCCCCCGAGCTGCTGGCCCTGCTCGAGGCGAGCGGCGCCAACCTCGACCACGACGCCCATGCGATGGTGGTGTCCCTCATCGCCCAGCCCATCGTGGTCGACGGCGCCCCATCCGCGCCCATCGCCCCCGCTCCCCATGTGGAGCCCGAGCTGTCGGCGGAGGTGCATGTGCTCCTCGTCGAAGATGACGCGGTGACGGCCCTTGTGAATCAAAACCGCATCGAGCGTCTCGGCGTGCGGGTCTCTGTCGCGGTCAATGGGGCAGACGCCATCGAGCAGGCCGGGCGCACCCGCTTCGACGGGGTGGTCCTCGACTGCATGCTGCCCGACATGAACGGCCGCACCGTCTTCAATGCGCTGAGAGGGCTCCCTGAAAGCCTGCGTCCGCCCCACATCGTGGCGTGTTCCGGCATGATCCGAGGCGACCTGCCCGGTGGCATGCAAGGAGCCCCGGTCGACGGGATTCTCGAAAAGCCGGTCTCAGAGCTGGAGCTTCGCCGCGTGATGGCACCCATCCTCGCCATCCCGGCCCAACAGCGGGTCGTGGTGCGCGGCGAGCTGCCCGTGCTCGACACGGAGACCATCGCGTCTCTCCGGGCGATGGGCGGCGGCGGCGCTCTGGTGGACCAGGTGCTCCAGCGCTTCCTCGACGACCTGTCCGCCGCACACATGGAGCTCGCCGGCGCCCTCGGCCGGGCCGACCTCGATGCCATCGCCCGCACCGCCCACCAGCTGAAGGGAGCCGCCGCGACCGTGGGGGCGGCCCGCATCGAGGCGCTGTGCTTGCACATGGAGACCGAGGCCATCCACGGCGACTTCGGCAAGGTGGCCCCCGACATCGCCCGCCTCATCTCCGAGGCTCGGCAGGTGGAGGAGGCCCTGGCCGCCCGCTACGCCTGAAGCTCGGCCACCCGGGGCGCCACCTGCTCCCAGAATGCCGTCATGTTGCGAATCACGCGGTCGCTGTCGTGGTTGAAGAAGTCGAACCACAACATCAAGCGGTCGTCGGGATGGAAGCGGTCGGCCACCTGTCGGGCCACGCTCTCGGGGTCGCCGACGATGGCGTTGTCGGACGCCCGGGCCACCTTCTCGGGGTCGAGGGTGCCTTCCAGGGCGGTCCAGTAGGCGGACAGTGCCTTGCGGGCCTCCGCCTGTGCCGCGGTGCGCTGGGCCTGGGCGTCGAGGCCCGCCTCGGCATTGAGGAAGACCATCACGGTGCGTGGCATGTGGCCCCGCTCCCACGCGCCGCCGTCGGGGTGGTAGGCCGCCGACATCCGCGCATGGGTGGCGTCGATGACCTCCGGTCGCGTGATGGACAGGTTGAACACCTTCACCGGGCGCCACCGGTTCACGGCTTGCTGCAGCATGGGGTCGTGGCTGCCGAGCACGAGGTCGACCAGCTCGCGGCGCCACTCGCGCGGCACGATGCGGAGCACGTCGAAGTCCCAGCGCCGGGGAATGGAGATCTGGGTGAGGTCGGTGCGGCCCTGCGCCTTGGCCGCGGCCTGGACACGGGCCCAGTCCTCGTCGGAGCGGAAGTTGGCGCGCGTGAGGACGGTGGGTCGCACGTCGGCCCCGGCGATGGCCTCGCCGTTGAGCAGCCGCAGCAGCACCTCGCAGGCCTCCCAGAACACCTGTCCCCGCAGCGCAGGCCAGGCCGCGGCCTCCAGCTCGTCGCGGGGCTGCACCCCGTAGGCCCGGTTCATGAACTGGAAGCGACCGGCCGAGAAGCCGAAGCGGAGCTTGCGCTGTTCGTCGGGGTCGAGGCCATGCAGCGCAGCAAAGGCGGCGATGCGCTCGGCGGCGGCGACGGGTCCGCCGTTGCACACGATGTTGGTGACGGCGCTGCCCACATCGATGCGCTTCGTGCGCCGGAAGACCTGGTGCGCGAGCTGGAAGACATCGGTGTTGAGGCCGATCTCGCCCTTCCAGTGCGGCACCACCGGGCGCTCGTGGCGTTTTTGGACCTCGGTGGACAGGTGGGCCTCGGCCACCCAGGCTGTGCCGTAGCCGAGGGCGTCGGCCGCCTCGACCTGCTCGAAGAAGTTGCGGAACATCTCCGCCTCGGAGGGGGAGACACCGTCGACGGGCGTCTGGCTGATGCTGAAGAAGACGTCGTAGTCCATGTTCTCCCCGAGGGCAGGTGGGCGAGGGTGGTTCAGATGCCGCGGAGCCGGCCACCATCCACCGGCAGGCTCGTGCCACGGATGTAGGCGGCGGCCGGCGAGCAGAGGAAGGCGATGGCAGCGGCGGTCTCGTGGGCCTGGGCGAGGCGGCCTTCGGGCACCTGGGCCAGCCAGGCTGCGCGGACCTCATCGGCGGTGGTGCCACTGCGGGCTGCGCGACCATCCGCGAGGGAGCCCAGGCGCTCGGTGTCGGTGAAGCCGGGCAGCACGTTGTTGATGGTGATGCCGGGCGGCAGCTCCCGAGACATCGACTTGGCCCAGCCCGCCATCGCGGCGCGCGTGGTGTTGCTCACCCCGAGGTTGGGAATGGGCTCGTAGACGCTGGTGGAGATGACGTTGACGATGCGGCCGTAGCCCTCTGCAGCCATGCCCGGCACGAGCAGCTTCGCCAACAGGTGGGCGGTGAGCACATGTCGACCGAAGGCGGTGGACAGGGCATCGAGCGAGGCATCGAGCAGCGGTCCGCCGGGGGGACCACCGGTGTTGTGGATGAGAATGTGGACCGGACGCTCCACCGAGGACTGGAGCTGCCGGATGCTCGCCTCCAGGCCCGGGCGGTCGTCGAAGTCGGCCACCAGCGCGCGTGCGGCGGGGGCACCGGCAGCCCTCAGCTCGGGCAGCAGCGCATCGAGTCGGTCTGCGCGTCGGGCGAGGGCGGTGATCTGCGCGCCCTTGGCAGCGAGGGCGAGCGCGGTGGCCCGACCGATGCCGGCGCTGGCACCACAGACGAGCGCGTGACGACCTCGGAGGTCAGGCGGGACGGCGTGCGATTGGGGCTGTGTCATGCGCCGGGGGTATCGGAGCCTGCCGAGAACGGCCATGAACGGCGGGCGTCGGACTGATCTCGGATATGTGATATCGGAGATCCTGACCCCGGTTTACAACGTGCGGGGACCGCGCTCCATGCGGTCGAGGGCCTCCTGCGCGCGCTCTGCGAGGGGTCCCTCGCCGTCGGCCACCTTCCGCAGCAGGGACAGGGCCTCGTCGCGTTGACCGACCACCCGCAGCAGGATCCCGAGCCGGTAGCGTGCCTCCTCGTGCTCGGGCTCCTTGTCGAGCGCCTTGCGGAACGCGGCCTCCGCAGCGGTGACCTCGCCGTTTTCGTAGGCCACCCGCCCCGCGTCGACGTCCTCATCGGCCTCGTGGATGAACTCCACCTCGATGATGGCCCGCGCCCCGAGGTTGACCACGAGCGCCTTGAGCAGGCCGGCGTACCAGAAGCTCACCGCCTCCGCGGCCACGAACACCCCGAGCGGGATGTCGCGCATGAGCGGCTTGCCCCGGTACTTGATGCGCACCTTGGTGTAGCGACCGCGAACGACCGCCTTGCGCACCTGGCTGGTGAGCCGCTCCACCGACTCGTCGACCGCATCGGGGTCGACCTCGATGTTGAGCTTCTTGAACACCTTGCCGTCGAGCAGGTCGTCGAGCAGACCGTCGAACTGGAAGCCCTTTGCGTCGCGGTCGCCGTCGTCGTCGGGGGGGACGTCGTCGGCTGGCGGCTCGGCGTGGGGCGCAGTGGCGGGGTCGACGTCGACCACCTCGGGCTGGACCTCTTCACGGTCGGACGGCTGGCTCATGGCACCTCCGGTCCCCACCCTTCTACGCCATCAGAGGAGCGACAACCCCCCGTCGACGACCACGACCTGACCCGTGACCCAGCGCGCTTCGGGCGAGATGAGCATGGCTACGGCACCTGCGATGTCGTCGGGATTCCCGGCACGCCCCAGCGGTGTGTATGCACGGGCGAACTCGAGCATCTTGTCGCCCTCCGCGAGGTAGGCGAGGGTGTCGGTCTCGATGAGGCCCCCACAGACGGTGTTCACGCGCACTCCCCTGGGGGCGAGCTCCACCGCGAGCTGGCGGGTCATGGCCTCCAGGCCGCCCTTGGCCGCGCCCATGGCGATGTAGCCGGGGATGTGCCGCTGGGAGCCCATCGAGCTGATGCCGATGACGCTGCCGCCTTCGTTGATGGTGGCGAGCTTGGTGAGCAGCCAGAAGGGGCGCAGTGAGCTCTCCAAGGTGAGGTCCCAGTGGCTGGTGCGCAGCTTGTGGTAGGGCTTCATGGCGCCTACCGCAGCGTTGTGGACGAGCACATCGACGCTGTCCACCGCCTTCGCCAACCGCTTGAGGTCCTTTTCGCTGCGCACGTCGGCCTGCACGACGATGGCCTCGGCACCCCTCTCCTCGACCGCCGCCGCTGTGACCTTCGCCGCGGCGTCGTTGCGCAGGTAGTTGATGACGACCTTGCCGCCGGGACGTGCGAGCTTGGTGGCGATGGCTCGGCCGATGCCGCGGGAACCGCCTGTGACCAGGACATTCATGGGACCTCCAGCGCAGGGCCGGGCTCGGGGGGCGGCTGCGTATCCCACGTCCCAAGCGATTCCCAGGTTGCGGACGGGCCGGCCAGGGCGGGTTAGTCGGCCGTCCCTCTACTTTCCCCAATCGGCGAGGCTTTCCAGATGGTGTTCATGATCGCGGTCGAGGTCCGCAGCAGCGACGTGGTGGTCAAGGAGCGCGTCGACGCCTCCATCAAGACGCTCGGCAACTGGTCGAACCGCATCCCCGGCGTCTACCTGCTCGAGACCGACCGGATGGGTGCCCGCGGCATCCGCGACCACCTCAAGCAGTTCCTCGACCTTCCCGGCGGCGACCGCCTCTTCGTGGCACGCATCAGCCGCAACTGGGCCGGCACCAACATGGGCCAGGGCTTCCCCGAATGGATGAAGCGCCGCGAGTTCGGCACCTTCACCAACAGCTGACCCCCCGGTTCCTCCCTGACAGGGCGGTCGACTCCTCAGCGGAGCGCCCGCCCTGACGTCGTCTTGGAGCTACTCGGCGGAGGCCGTCGCAGGAGCGGCAGGCGTGCCGAAGGTGACCACCAGTGCTTCGCGGTCGCCTTCCTTGAAGATGGCGTATTGACCCGGCGGCAGGGCATCGGCGGGGATGTAGCGGGTGGTCGCTGCGCCCTCTCCCGCCTGCACCAGCTTGCTCTCGTCGAGCTGTGCCACCACCTCCTCCACCGACTCGTCCGACGTGAAGCGCAGGCCCACGAAGGCATGGCCCGTGAGCGATGCGCCACTCTCGAAGGTGCGCTGCTCAGGCTCGGGAATGATGGGCAGAAAGTGCGTCTTCGCGATGGTGGCCTCACCCCGAAGCACGAGGTGCTGGCCATCCTGGATGGGCGTGGGGTTCTTGAAGACGGACTCCGGGTACAGCGCGACCGTCTCGGTTCCCTTCACCTTCTCCTCGCGCATGAGACGGGTGCGGGTGCGAATGTTGGCCGCGGTGTCGTCAGCCAACACATAGACGCCCGGACTGCGGGGGGCCCTCCAGGCCTGCAGCTCCACCGGGGCCGCCGCGGTCACGCCGCCATCGACCTTGGGGTTGCCGACCAGCAGCAGCGAGTCATCGCTCAGCTTGAGCTTGTAGGCGGTGTCGCCGCAGGTGCCTTCGATGTGGACGAGACCCGTGGCGTCGGTCTTGCCGTCGAACACCTTGCAGGTGAGGTCCTCGGTGGACACCGCCTTGAGGACCACCTGCAGGTCGGCGCGTGGCTGGCCGGTGAGGCCGTCGACCACCCTCGCGTCGTAGGTCCCCTTCTCCACACAGGCGGTGAGCAGCGCAATCGCGGAGACGGAGAGCGTGAAGGCGGAGAGGACGGAGCGGGGCATGGGACCTCCAGGTCGACAAGCCATGCTACCCATTGACGAATTCGTGACAAATGCTTCAGATCAGGCAACTTGCGGACAGGGGGGGAATCAGCCCCACGACCATCCCTGCACAGCTGCGTGCTGGCGCAGCTTCTCGACGAGAACACCCGCCCTGGCGACCACCGCGTCGGCCCAGCCGTCGCCCGGATCCGGGAGGCTCGCCGGACCGAACAGAACGGAGCGGGCTGCGGCTGGCAGAGCACCGCGCCCATCGGCATCCGCACCCGCAAGGGCATCCGCCACGCCGCCGCCCTGGGCACCGAGGCCCGGCACCAGAAACCACGCCCGAGGCACCAAGGACCGCAGGTGAGCGGCCTCGGTGGCGGCCTGGGCCCCCACGACCACGCCAAGCGGTCCCCAGGCACCCGACCCGGCGTTGAGGGCGGCGAGCTCACCCGCCAGCACAGCCACCGCGGGGGGCTTGCCGTGCAGCTCCAGCAGCGCACTGCCCGGGTTGGTGGTGCGGGCCAGCACGAACAGGCCGCGGCCATGGGCCTTTGCCACCTCCAGGAAGGGCAACAGCGTGTCGACGCCCATCCAGGGGCTCACGGTGACGGCGTCGGCGGCCATGGGGCCGTCGGGATGCAAGCTCATGTGGGCGTAGGCGGCAGCGGTGCTCGAGATGTCGCCACGCTTGGCATCGAGAACAACCAGCAGACCGGCATTCCGCGCCTCTGCACACACCGTCTCGAGTGCGGAGAAGCCCGGACCGCCGAGCTGCTCGAAGAAGGCCGACTGCGGCTTCACGCCCCACACCTTGCCCGCGAGTCCGGCGATGACCGGCCGCATGAAATCCACCACAGCGTCGGCGGCTGCAGCCCGCCCCGCCGCTGTGTGGAGCCGCCCTTCGTAGCGCGCCCGAAAGGCCTCGGGGAGGCGGTGGAGGTGGGGGTCGAGGCCCACCAGCAGGGGGTTTCCGACATCGCGGAGCCGGGCATTCGCCCGTGCCCCAAAGCCCTTCACCGTCATGCGGACCTCCAGGTCGGGCCCGCGCTAACCCCGACGCAGGGGCCGGGCTGCCTCGTCGCGTCCGCTGCCGCCCGACTCGGGAGTGGGATGCCGCCCGTAGTCGTCGTTCTCCACCCGTGTCACCTGGAAGATCGCGTAGAACAGGCGGTCCTCCAGGCGCTGCTTCACGCGCGGAGGCAGCACGCCCACCGCCCGTCGCCCGCCCCGCATCACCGCGGAGGCCAGTCCTCGCCGAAGCCGGCTCAGAGGCCCGCCGCGAGCATGAGGTTCTCCAGCCAGAAGATGCCTTCGCCATCGCGTGCGAAGCCCTCGGCGTGGAGGCGCAGGTAGTCGCTGAGGATGAGGTCGTCCTGCAGCCAGGAGGCGATGCCCGACCGCACATGGGGGCCGTTGCCATTGCCCGCACCGCCTGCGATGGCCACGAGGTCGGGCTTTCGGGTCTGCATGCCCTGAACGGTGCGGGCGAGCTCCACCCAGCGCTTGCGTCCCCCCCGAATCATGAAGCGCCGGAACTCCGGCCAACGCTCGCTGATGATGACCCACGCCCACTGCGCCTCGCTGAGCACCCTCTGGGCCCGCAGCTCGGCAGCGAACTCCGCGAGGAGCACGGTGCGCCAGGCCAGTCGCCGCAGAAAGCGGGGTGAGCCGAGGGGACGGTGCGCCACAGCGGCGGACAAACCGGTGAGGGCCTCACGCCCGAAGCTGCGGCGGACCGTGCCTTCGGCCGAGCCGATGTACTCGCGGAGCAGGGTGCCGATGCGACGCACTTCGAGGCTCGGCACCGTGACGGTGAGGTCGAACAGGTCGGTCATGATGCGCTGGCTCGACGAGGTGGCAAGCTCGCCGTGGTGCCAGCGCAGGGCCTCCACGATGGCTTCGCGGCCGCTGCTCAGCACCACCACCACCTCGGGTCGAAGCGACAGAGCTGCTCGCAGCCCGTCGAGGAGCTGCCACCGCGCGGCCAGCGACAGCCGCTCGGCGCCGTCGACCAGGATGAGCAGGCGCCCCCCTCGGGGCTCGCGGGCCCGGTCGACCAGCGTGTTGAAGGCACGACCGATGTCGGCAACCGGGTCGATGGACAGGTTGCCGAGGTTGGGCGCGGCGGCGTCGGGCATGGAGCCGTCGAAGCGCATCCGCGACAAAGAGGCCGCCAGCTCCCTGGACCGCTCCCGGAGCTTGGAGTTCTGCGGCAGGGCCGAGGCGACCGCGGCGACCAGTCCCGACAGCACATGCCCCTGCTTGCACCACGACCAGACGTCGAACCACACGATGTTGGGGTGAATGCCCTGTGGACCGTCGCTTCCGCGGGCACGCCCCGGTCCGGCCAGCCAGGCGAGCCGCCGCACGAACTCATCGCGACCGCTGCCCGGCGCGCCATGAACCGCGACGATGGACCCTGCGGGAATGCGGGCCATCACGCGGAGCACCGAACGCGCCAGCCGGTCCTGGCCGATGACGTCGTCGTGAGCCTCGCGCGCCCACCTCGGCTCCGTCTCCATGCTGCGACTCCTTGAGACCACCCTGGGCAGGGGCGGAGCACCCGTCGGGTGTGGGGTCCGCCCGGTCCGCGCTCGCTCGGGCGAACGCGGGACATCACCCTTCACCTTGTCACGGGGGAGCCGCCGGCTGCAGCCTCCTAGCGGAACAGGTCGTCGGACTGAATCACCCGGATGTCGCTCCAGCCCAGCGGAGTGGCCGCCCAGAGCGCATCTTCTTCCGCCTGCTCGGTGCCCGCATCAGGGGGGGGGCTGCCCGCGTAGACGAGGGGCGTGGTGACGTCGTCGGCCACCAGCTCGACAAAGGCCTCGGCCTCGCCGGTGACCACGACATACCGCATCGACTCGGGGTGGATGTGCGCCTGGATGGCGGTGTTCACCTGCTCCAGGGTGAGCGCCTCGACGGCCGCGGGCAGCGTGGAGATGGGATCGGGCCACCCCATCGCCTCGGCCTCCACCGCCCAGCCAAGCCGACGCCCCGGGTCGTCGGCCCACAGCGACACGCGGCCGGACAAGTAGGTGCGCTTCAGCTCGAATTCATCGGTCTCGAGGCCATTTTCGACGAAGTCTTCGACCAGGCGGGTGGCCCCCCGTAGCGCGAAGGGCGCGGCCTCGTTGGAGAGAGGGCGCAGCCACACGTAGAAGGGATTCTGGACCCGACCGGTGCCGGTCTGCTGGATGCTCGACCAGCCGGCCTGCTCGTAGCGCTCGATGTAGGCGTAGTCGCCATAGTTGAGGCCGCGCTCGCCCCGCAGCTCGCCGTAGAGCCGACCGTGGGACTGGCGATGTTCACCGAGGGCGGTGAACGCCAGCAGCATGGCGGGCCAGTCGGGGTGGCCCCGGTGCAGCTCGGTGGGGTGGCCGAAGTGGATGCCTGTCACCTGCGTGGGCTTGTCGACCACCAGCAGCGACCGTCCGTCGACGGCGGGCACCCGCTTCGGGGTGGGGGCGTCGTAGATGGTGTCTGGCAGACCCGACAGGGCGGCATGGAGGCTCGCGAGATCGGCGGAGGACTCCACATCCGGGCGCCATCCCCCCGTCTCGGCGTCGACCGCGGCCCCCGCCACGCCGAGAACGACCGTGCTGCGCAGGTAGCGGGTCTCGAGGAACCGACGGACGTCATCGGCGGTGAAGGTGCTCACCACACCACCGCGCCCGGCGACCGGGTGGCCGTAGGGATGCCCGGCATAGAGCAGGTCGTCGAGAACCTCCATGCCCGTGGCCTCGTCGTCTTGCAGGATGCCCTTGTCGAGGGTGTCCTGGGCCTCCTCCCGCAGGCGGCCGAGCGCACTGTCGTCGAGGCCGGGCGACAGAAACATGTCGGAGAGCAGGGAGGTGATGACGGGGAGGTCTTCGGTGAGCACGGCCGTGCGGAAGGTGACCAGCTCCTTGCCCACCACCACTTCGATGTCGGTGCCCAGGCGGTAGAGCAGCTCGTCGACGGCTTCGGGCGTGCGGTCACCGGCCCCGCCTTCTCGCAGCATCCGGGCGGTGAGCGCAGACAACCCTTCTTGTCCCACCGGGTCGTGGGCGCTGCCAGCCCGAACCGCCACAGTGACCCAGGTGACGGGGCCCTGCACCGCCTGACCGACGATGCGCACAGGCGCACGGGCTTCTTCGACCGGCACCGGCCCGGGGCGGGCCGCGTAGCAGGCACCGAGCACGAGCAGACCGGACAAGGAGATGGCCTTGACGGAGGACTTCATCACTCACCTCCAGCAGGCGGGGTCTGCTCGGGCCCCGTGGGCGGAGCAGGCAGGCTGTCGTCGGCCAGGTCGGGCGGCACCAGGGAGACCACGCTGCGACCGGCATCGGGCAGCAGGTAGCGCTTCACCACCCGCTGCACATCCTCGTAGCTGACGGCAGCGAGGGCATTCACGTCGTCGTCGAGGGCACCGATGCCCTGCCCGTACAGGGTGGCATGGCCGACTGCGGAGCCCCAGGCGGCTGGGGAGTCGAGGGCCAGCAGGGTCTCCCGCCTCAGCCGGTCACGGGTCATCTCGAGGCGGGCACGGGCCTCGGGGGAGTCGTCCTCCGCGAGGGCCTTCACGGCGGCCAACACCTCGTCTTCGACAGCACGCACGTCTTGTCCCTCGGTCAGCTCGGTCATGAGCAGGAGCAGGCCGGGGTGCCGCTGGTCGGGGCCGCCGCACCACATCCACCGGGCCCGGCGCTCATCGTCGACCAGCTTGCGCTGCAGCGGGGCGATGTCGCTGGTGAGCAGGGCCGGCACCAGGGCCAGGGCAGCCGCGTCGGCGTCGCCGGGCACATGGGCGGGGGTGCGCCAGCCGATGGCGAGCTGAGGGTTGACCTCACCCTGCTCCCACACGATCTGCGTGCGGCGGAGGCCGTCTTGGGCGGGTTCCACGGGGATGTCGGGCCAGGCTGGGGCCTCCTTGGCGGACCACGCGCCGAAGGTGCGCTTGATCTCGGGGAGGGCCTCCGCGATCTTCACGTCGCCAGCGACGACGAGGGTGGCGTTGTCGGGCCGATACCAGGTGCGGAAGAAGGTGCGCGCCGCTTCGAGCTGGTCGGGCATGGCGGCGATGTCGGCCTCGATGCCCAGGGTGGTGTGGTGGTAGGGGTGCACGTCGAAGGCGGTGGCCCAGATGCCGGTCCACAAGGCGCGTCCGGGCCGGGCCTGCCCCTTGCGGAACTCGCCGTAGACCGCCCCTGCCTCCTTGCGCACGCCGGCGTCTTCCAAGGTGAGCCCATCAAAGCGGTCCGCCTCGATCTCCAGCAGCCTGGAGAGGTTCTTTGCGGGGGCGGTGAGGTGGTAGACCGTGGCGTCCTGGCTGGTCCAGGCGTTTTCGTCGACGCTCAGCCGCAGCAGCTCCTGCTCCCGCACCTCTCGGGGAAAGCGCTCGGTCCCGTGGAACATGAGGTGCTCGAAGAAGTGGGCGAAGCCGGTGAGGCCCGCGACCGCTTCTTCGCCCGAGCCCACCCGCATCCAGGTCTGCACGGACACCAACCCAGGGGTGTCTACCGGCAAGATGACCACCTGCAGGCCATTGTCGAGCTCTTGCACGAGGGCCTTGCGGGGCAGCAGAGAAGGGGGCGCGTCGTCGTCGGCCTGGGCGGGGGTTCCCAAAGCAACGACAGCGAGCCCGCACAGAGCGGCGAGGCCCCGTGCAGTCGAAGCGACCCGGCAGGGGCCTGGAAGCGAGATCATCGCGGACACCTCCACTCTCATCGCGGGCCGGCACGGGACTCCACGGTTTGGAGCCCAGCAACCGTGCGCGCACCGGGCGTTGGTGGCGCGGCGCGCGCTCTCGAAGTGGGAGGGACGCGCGCCGTCATGCCCGGAGGCTGCGGCCTAAGCGACCGGTCCGCAGAAGGCCAAGGGCAGCCCGAGCGTGAGTGACATTCATGTGCCGTGCTAAAATCCCCCGGCCGCGCTGGATGGCGGTGATCTCCCGGTCTCGGGAGGCTCCCCCAGCAGGCCCGCCCGAGCCTGCGCGCGTGCGACCCCCGACCCACACTCGACGTTCCGGAGACCCGATGCTCAACGGCCGCGACATCGACACCTCAGCACCTTCCCGCCAGCTCGTGCGCGTGCTGCGCAACCAGCCCGACCGGATGGGCCAGGAAGACGTGATGCCAGAGAGCGTGCTGTGGCGGGCATTCTGCGAGCTTCGCCGTCGGGGCGACGACCGGGCCGCACACCACTTCCTGCGCTCGATGCGCACCCTTCATCGCCGCCGCGCGATGGCCACCTCCGAGCTGTCTGTCGCCGACAGCTGGCCCGATGAGCACAAGCTGGTCGACGACCCCCTGCTCGGCGAGCTGTGGAAGGCCTACAAGCGCTGCATCCGCGCCCAGCGCACCGGCC